>Ga0172381_10000038_pt1 | contig 138929 bp, 252 predicted proteins | sample Leawel6488metaG_FD_119754 | JGI IMG/M metagenome (GOLD analysis project Ga0172381, IMG submission 119754) | Leachate microbial communities from a municipal landfill in Southern Ontario, Canada - Leachate well 64-88 metaG | ecosystem: Engineered > Solid waste > Landfill > Unclassified | place...
AAGTGGTTTAGATATCTAGATATTGCAAAAGAAAAATCTATGTTGCCAGATGAAACAGACCCCAAACCATTTGAAGATTTCTTATATGATATAAGGATGATCGAAATCTTTGATGGATTTCGAGTAAGGATTAAAAATTGAGGTTATAATATGGAAGATATGAGATACACATATATTTGGAAGTGTAATAGTTGTGGATCATTAAGAGAATGTATTTTTAAAACACATAAAATTGATGATTTACCACATATGTGTGCAATGGGGATAATCATACCACCATATGAATTGGTGACAACAATTTAATTTGGTAATTATAATGATTAAACCACGATTTGGATACGATAAAAAGGATGGTGTTTGGAGAGGGTATCTACCCGGAATGATTGTTCCAATCTGTGAATATTGTAAAAATGCCAAATGTGATTTCAAAAAATCGGATTTAAAAGGTTGTGATTCATTCACCCATTAAATATTTATCCCGGCGATGATCCTTCTAAATCCTGAAGGTGAGTGTTCCCGAAGGAACAAGGTATGTGCTTCTTGGCATGTTTTCACCACACACTCTCTCAAAATAAAAATATAAAATAAGATATCTTTTTTATAAATTCTCTTCTTAAAGCAAACGTTTAAATATAATGAGAGTGTAGATTTATATATCAAAATGTCTCCTTTTGTGAGATAAATTGAGAGAGGTTGAAAAATGATAAGACAATCACACAAACCATCACAGAGAAGCAACCCTCACATTGGTAGAAATATTGCTACAGGTAGAGGGGCAAATCGAACATTAAAATCTATAAAGAGAAGTCAATCTCATAAGCGAAAGTTGACACCAACCCAGAAATATATACTTACAATTTAAAGGAGGTAAATAATCATGTCATTTGATAAAAGATACACTGTTAAAAAGACACGCCAATTTAGTGGGAAAACATTCAAACTTCAAGACCGCATGGCTATTCATCGTGGGAACCAAATCGAAATTGAAGTAGCGAAACTTAAGCAGCAAGGATGGCTTGTTCGCGCAGTAAATACGCGAGATGAAAATGGATTTATGGTTGTAGATATTTATATACGGAGAAAATAACAATGCCTGACACAGAGAAATTTGAACGCTTTGGCGGTATGCTTTTTCGAAAGAAGCACACTGTGCGCAGTTTAAAGAGCGCGCGCAACTGGCAAAAGAAGTATGAAGACGAAGGTTACTATACGCGTATAGAAAAAGAGCGACCCGGATTTTATAATGTTTATACGAGGAGAAAATAATTATGTCCGAGCAAGAAGCATATGGAATGCCCAAACGCAAATTAATTGATGGTCATTATTACTATTATAATAACCCTGCTAATAATAAACAGGACGCGAAAAATTGGGTAAAAAATCTCAAATATAAAGGACTGATGGCAAGAGTTGTCCATCAAACGTTTCATGGATATGATAAATATCATGTTTATTGGAGAGGGAGTGAATAATCATGACCACAAATTACGGCCCGTTAAAAATTATAAAAGGAAATATTGAATATCAGCGCGGTGCAATTGTTTCTAGAAAAGCAGAAGCAACGCGTGAAAAAGAATACTTAAAAAAGAACGGTTGGTACAGCTTTATAAAGAAAGTTGGAAAAGAATACGTGGTTTATCGTGGGTGGAGGAAGTAATCATGCCCGATGTATTTTGGAACCACCAAGTTAAAATTGCAAAAGCAACACTCAAAATGAGCGATGAAGGCGCATTAATAATGGGTGGGATGACAAAACCAGAAGCACGTGAGATTTTGCGTGTGGATGCAGCGAAGAAAAAGATTGTGAAGAGGATTAGGAAATGAGTATAGAAATAGGCCGCTACTCCCGCGCTGGTGGCAACCTCACAATGACCGTCCCAAAGGGCCGTCGTGTAGGTGGTCGCACACTTCCTTACAAAGTGAAGATTCTTGGAGACATGGAAGATCCTGTACCTGTATCTGTAGGGCAATCAGAAATTCGTAAAGATCTTGAGAACAACAAAATTACATTAGTTCCCACCTCTTCTAGAGGCGGGAGGATTGTGGTGATTTAAAAATGTACTACAATGGGAGAAATGTAAGAAAACCTAAATATAAAATAGGGGATGTTGTCAAAGTAAAGGAATTGTCATATTATATTGGGAAAATTGGACACATCGATTATAGATTTGAAGGACATCTTGGTTGGCACTATAAGGTGCATGGTCCACAAGGACAATACTTAACGTGGTCGGAAAAGTCACTTGTTAAAGTTCCTATGAGAAAGCAATGACCCTACAAGCAGCACACAACAAATACGAATATCTTTATGTAGTGCAGGGTAATTATGGATATGGATGGGACGATCTTATTTCCACAGAAAATTACCGTGAAGCAAAAGAAAGACTTAAAGATTATCGTGACAATGAAAAGAAGTATTCACATAGGATGATTCAGAGGAGGGAGAAGGCATAATGGCAAAATTTAAAGTAACGAAATCAAAGAAACTTGATCGTTGGCATGTAAACGGTGGAAAGATCCGTGGTAAATATGTTAAAGCCATCGACATTATGAATAAAGATCAAGCAAATGAAGTTGCTGCTGCAAGAAACAGACTTGCTAATAAATATATGGTGAACTAAAATGATCCACAGAGCAAAATCACCAGACACCACGCGATATGCATTCCGTGGTCACATTTATTCGATTTATGATGCATATGAAAACGTGCAGACTGCAAAAGCGTCAGCGCGTGACTTGGGAACACAAGCGGGGCGCACGTATCCAAACAATATGACACTTGCTATTGTTGTGGATCTTGGTCCGGAAGCAGGGCGACTTCGATATGGAGTGTTTGTTGCTAAAGGAGCGAGGGTTTAAGAATGGCCACACAAATTTTTAAGAATGATCAGTGGATTCTATCATGGGCAAACGAAAGACATCATGAAATTCGTATAGAAAGTAGAACCAAAGCATTTGTTGATTATGCAATTATGTATCCATACAACAAAAAGATTGCTTATGATTATCCCGGTTCTATCCCAACTTATATAAAGAATAAAGTGAAAACTGCATTTGCAAAAGGATATGGGTGGAATGTAAAATGACCACTGTACACGATTACAAAGTCAAAAACTGGAAAGTTGAGATAGTAAAAGTTCCAAAGTCAACACACGAGCGCGCTTATATAGAAGGGTGGATTGCTAAAGATGATCTGAAATATCAATTCCTGCTTATGAAAAGCGGTAGGATTTCGTGGTCGTCGGAAAACATTCCAGATTATGTGAAAGAATTTATTAAGGATAAAATCAAAGGAGTATAAAATGACAAAATATCGTGTAACAATGACTAACAATCGGGGCAAACGTCTTGCCACTGATTGGACTACTGAAGATAAATGGCGAGCACAGCGATATGCAGATGAAACAAATGAAAATTATCATAAAGCAAATGCCCGCGTAGTAAAAGACAGCGAGCGTGTTAGGAGGATGATTCCGTGAAGATTAAAGTATTTGATGGGAAACAATATCGCGGACCATATCGCGACTTTCCAAACAAGCGTGAAGCAGAGCAGGCAGCGAAAGAAATGAGAGCGTCTAGAAACATGCTTGTAAGAATTGAAAAGAAAAGAGACATTGGAATTAACAGCCCGGTGTATTATTACACACTGTGGTTAAGAAGCAAGGAGAGGGGATGATTCCGTGATTAAGAAGTATATGATAGAAGGAATTCGCGAAGACGGTGGAAACGCCTTCTTTGAAAAGAAATCCACGGCGGTGGACCGTGCAAAGACCGAATTAAGAACCGGAAGGAAGCGAAGCATTCTCATTATGCGCTACGATGCTCCAACATATCGTGGATATGAGCAGTGGAGAATGGTTGGTGGAGAACCAACAAAGGTAAGAGGGGATTAAACTATATATGGCGGATATTCAAAAGGTGGAACAATTCACCACTTAAAATCAACAGCACAGGAGATTGCAAAACAAGCAAGATCTCTCGGTATGGGTGCTAAAGTTGTGCAAGTCGCCAAAGGGTGGCGTGTGGATAAGAAATATTGAGGTGTAAGAAATGACAAAACTTAAGAAAGTTACAGCACAAATATGGGTTGTTAATAGACTTGGACATAAAACTTCCAAAGGGACAAAGCGCCATCAGATATATCGTTGGTCTAATGATCAAGGTGTTATAATTAATGATGGTAGGGAAGTTTGGAGAAACAAAGCCGGAGAATGGTGTTATACACCAAAAGGAGAACGATATTAATGAACTATCTGGTAATTCCAGATAGTTGGGGGGATTAAAAAAATGACCGGCAAAACACAAAAACACACAATTAAAGAAATCGCAAGATATCTTGGGGTTAAAGATCTCAAGTTGACCGATGGCACATCGGGTACAATGTACACCGCTAAAAACCGTGCTGGACACGGCCCACGAATATTTATTGCGTGGGATAGAAAACATCTTAATGAAATTGCTCATGTGAGGGATTGGTAAATCATGACCGGCAAAACACGTAGATATACATTACAGGAAATGAAGAATCGATCAAGTGGTCATTTCTTCGACCGCGAGACAATGAAATTCTTCCGTGGTGATAAGTATGGAACGAGATATGATAGTGAAACGGGAGACAACTATATTGTTATAACACACGCTGGGGGCAACAGGGCTTTCTTTAAGTTCCACCCATCAACTGGTAATATCAATCCGGTTGGTGCGGATAATGTTCCTGCACATGTGAGGGAGAAGTGAAATGAAAGAACTCATAATCAGCGGATTGGAAAAAACCAATCCTATTGATGTATTAAAATATAACACTTTACACAAAGACGTTTCAAAGTCGCATTGTGAAGCACACAAAAAGATGTCTAGTGCAGAATCAATGAAAAAGATTGTTTCTGATGTTGTAGAGCGTGTGGAGAAAGAGACGAAGAAGATGGTGGAGAGGAAATGAAATCTAAAAAACCAATTCCTTATCCAGCAACACATGAATATCGTGGTCATAGATATGAATTTATAGAAGTTGTTCCACATAAGCGAGCAGTTTCTATTGAAAAGAAACGTCTTGGAGAACAAGGAGTTATGATTTGCTCTGTTGATGGCAGAGAAGATCATGGTGGATATCTAATTTATGGGAGGATGAAAAAATGAAACACCTATTCGATGTAGCAGAAGAAGAAAATGAAAAACTAACCAAAAGGTTTAAGAACATGGAGCATACAACTGATCAAGTGATACTCCATAATAAGCATCATGGGCAACCGCTTGATGCAAATAATGCATGGGGTAAAACCAAAGAGGAAACAAGTAAAATCCTCGGGAAAGTTAGAACTTTATGAGCATTACAAGACCGGATTTAAAAGGGATGATGGATCGCACTGCTGGATACACGAAGGAACGCCAAGATAGTATTCCGGGTTCTGGTGGAGAAAGCATGCTTTCTAATGGACTGCTTGGAAGATTTAGGAACATTGCCGGTAAAGGTGGAAACAGGGATTGAGATGAAAGTCGATATCTTTGGCCTTATGAGCCGTGCAAAGGAAGCGGGTGGGGGAACTGATAGAGTTGCCCTTCAACCCGATGGTGAGAATACTATGATGTCAAAAAATCCATTGGGGAAGGTACATATCCTTGGTGGGCGGGGTGGGAATAGAGAGTAGCCAGACTATCTGGGATTATTATAAAGGAGGAAATAAAATGGTATTAAACAAATTGAACAAACTAAACAAGAAAATGGATCTTATTAAGAAAATTGACGGAAAGAATTTCACTGCTGTATATTCTTCTAATGAAAAAGGTAAATTGGGGAAGATGGCAGAAGAGTATCGCGAATCTGGGTATCTAGCAAGAATCGTAAAAGGAAAAGAAAGTCAATCTCCCGGTTGGGAAATGTTGCTTATTAGAAAAAAATAATTAATCATTAAAGATAAACACCATGCCCAAATCCATTATTGTTAAAGGATACCCGAAAACAATACAAGTAGCAGGCATTGGAACATTAATGGTTTATGAAAAGTATTCCACAGAATATGATGCAACCCGCGCAAAAATAAGAGTTGAAGAAGCGGGTTTCAAATCTGTTGTTACTAAACATAATATTAAAAAAGATGATGTTACACCTGAAAACTATGGTGTGTATTTTAGAAGGTGATGATGAACATGACAAAACAAAACCTCTGGATGCAGCAAGCCTTTAAGCGAGCTGGTAAAGGTGTATTCCACAAGCAGCTCGGTGTATCGACCACAGAAAAGATTCCTCTGACATTCCTGCAAGCAATTGTGGACACTCCTTTGGGTTCCGTAGCGCACAATCCGACTTCCACTGGGGATAAAATGGTCAAAGTTACCCCTCTTATGAAGAAGCGTGCGGTTGCGCTGTTGAATGCTGACCGTGCTAACAAGTGAGATATCATGACCGTCCTCAAAACCAAAACAAAGAAAGGTTATGGAACCGTTACATTTGAACACGTTACTGTAAAAGATGCGCAGAAACCCGGTGTGACATATACAGGATACGAAGTAAAGAAAAATGGGAAAAGTATTGGAATGCTTTACGGAAATAAGAAAGACGCTATGAAATCTTTTAAATATGAATGTATGGCAACTTTCGGCACGTCAACTATTGATAAAAGACATACTGTTCCGTGGTGATTTATTATGCCAAAACCACAAACCGGTGAACCGAAAATTTTCTATATTGGATTTATTGGCACTTCGCATTTTCGGCCTGTCATCGCAACTTCTGTAAAACAAGCAAAACAAAAATTTGCTGCTTATGAAGGCATGTCACGTGTAAGTAGTTCTATTGTGCAAAAGCGAAGTGTTGATGGTATGATTGAACATATGGAACCCATAGTATAATCATGTCCGAACTTCTCCGTCTCCATTTAAAAGGCGAACCGAAAGTGAGAGTAGCAACCGATCAGAAGACATATCTTAAACCCTTCAGTATTTGGGAGACGTTAGCAAGAGGGAAGATTGGTGGTAGAGAATGAAATATATTGTGATTTATAACAAGGCAAACGGGGGGCAAACACAAAAAGTTTACACAAACACCAAAGACGCCTTTAATATGTTTTGGAAACAAAAAGGTGGTCACAGTCCTCTTATAACTTCTGATGATTTAATGGGTGTTTTTTCTTTTCGTAATATTCAAGGATTTAAATCAACGGAAGATGGAAAGAAATTTGCATATTTAACGTTTCTTGAATATGTAAAAGATATGAAGAGGTAGATCATGACCCAATACCCAAACTGGAATGAAAACAAAGCGAAAACTATATATACCCATAAGAAGAATCCAAATGTTTTTGTTGCTATAAGATTAAACATGGAAGTGCGTCCGAAATACCTTATTATTCATAGTCACCCGGGGGCGGGAAATCATACTGTTGTTCAACCACCCGAAGGCGCGATGAATATGAAGAATGCAAGGGAGAGGGCGGAAAAACACCTCCGACATTGGAGCGACAGCGCACGATGGAGTTCAGACGTAGATTTTGGCCGGATGGGGAAGAGGGCAACATGAGACATTATGGTTCAAAATCTGTACCAATCGATCCCGAAATAAAATCATTGGTGTTGGAATTAAATAAGAAGGGTTATAAAACTGAACAAAGTTGTGCTGGTCATGGTTATCGTGGATATATTTCTTTTCTTTCCAAAAACCGCACTCCTCCTTATCGATATCTGACAAAAGAAGAAGCAACACGCGCGATTTCCATTGCCAGAAAACATGGGTGCGAAAGAGTTGAGTTTCCTCCAAGTTTGAACGCAGGTGGAAAAGTATTTGCAACAATGTCTTTTTCATCTATGGGGAAGAAGTGATATAATGAAAATCTCTAAATCCACACGCGAAAAATTATCTGATCTAGAACATCAGCAATGGGCGCATTGGACAAAATACATGCTCAATAATTTAACTCCTGAAAATATTAAACGTTGGAAAGAACAAATTGAGACGCCATATAATAAACTTACAAATAAGGAAAAGGATTCTGATCGCGTGTGGGCGGATAAAGTGATTACTATTATTGAAGGTGATTAAATGTCAAAATGGTCTGTTGTATCAGAAGGAAAAAAAGCAAAAATATTTCCCACAAAGGCGGAGGCAACGAAATATTATTCCAAATGCAAGAAGTCTGGACATAAATTAATAATGATGCTTCATTATAAAGATGGTAAATGGAGAGGAGTGAAGAGAAGTTAATGTCAAATTATTTGGAAGCCCACCCCGGCATCAGACAAAAGATCGGTAATAAAATCTTTACTATAATTCGCATGTATTCCAAGAAGCAAGATGCCGAAAAGTTTATTAATAAGTTACGCAAGACTAATACTTACAAAGAAGTTATCCTATTTCCACGCATTAAGGAAAATCGTTTGTATGGCGCTCATCCTTTCTGTGTGGCTGTAAGGGGTAAGGTGAAATGAGATGGGTGACCGCATTATAATTATTCGAGATCGAAATCAAGAAGCACCGCGCGAACATACCATAAATAATGATTTACAACATTATTCACGAAAAGTTTGCGCAGGACTCAACATCAATTTGTGTGGAAGAAGGAGAGGGAATAGGGATTAATATGACAACAAAGAAATTTGGGAATCGGATTTATTCACAATTTTCACATGTCTTTACAAAAACAGAAGTGAACAAATATACGGTTGAATTAGAAGAAATGGGGTTTCTAGTAAAATCAATAGATTCTACAACCCCCGCATTAAAAGGATACGAAATTTGGATTGCAAAACGAAAGAAATAAAGATTGAGGATGAAATCATGAAAACTCACAGTGCATTTAACGAAAAAGAACCCGGCGAAAAGCCGCACAAGAGAACCAAGCGTTTTGACGACAAGGTTTATCGATTATACCACGAAGAAATCATGACCAAATCGGGAGCAGACGAAGTTGCCGATCATATGAGGAATCGTGGTTATCTGGTGAGAGTTGTGAAAGAACCACATCATAATGAGTGGTTGATTTATTACCGGAGAAAGTAAGATGAAGAAGATTGATGGTAAATTATGGGAACCGCGAGAAGTAAATATTTCACTAGCATATGCAAAAGATGAAGCAGAATTAATGCGTAAATATGGAATGGAAGTAAAGATAAAGAAACTTGCAAATGGTAAATCATCTGTGTGGATTCATAACCCCGCGTGGGCGGAACCCGGTTGGAAACCGAGAAAACCAATTCATTCAAAACGGAGGAAGTAATAATCATGCCCCGCAAAACTACAACAAAACGAAAACCACAAACACCAAAAACACGCGTCGTGTATGTAAGAGAACGCGACGGTCTAGATAGCACCATGAGAACTGTTGGAAATCTTGCTGTTCTCGGGTTAGGTCTTGGATTGGTTGGTGGGATGTTAGGAGGGATGAGGAGATAATTACTTTTTTTAAATGTGATTTAAACTTTTAAATACTCTTTTATAAAAATTATTATATCAATATTAAAGAAACCGAAATATTTATATACTTACCCAACCTAATAGTTAGGTATGGTTCGTATTACACCAGAAATTAAAAATCGCATGATCGAAATGAGAGAAGGTGGAGCAACATATCCACAAATTATATCTGAACTAGGTGTAACAAAAGAGAGATGTATTGCTTATCTCAAAGATATCACCCCCTATGAAAATCAAATATCAGCAATGTCAAAGGAATGGCGGACAGCAGAAAAAGAAGCAGAATCTGTTTTGCATGGAATGGGGTTTTCGGAAATTCACAACTTAAATAATTTATGCTCGTTCCCACCATATTGGGATTATCTTGCAAAGCAAAATGATAGATGGTGGCTTATTGATGTCACTATAAACGGACAAAAATCTGTTGCAGCAAAACGAGATGCAACAGTTGAAGGATATGACCACGCTATTCTTTTGAAATTCAATAATAAAGAATGGAAATTGATTCAAATTGAAATGAAAGTTATTAATCGACATATTGTTGAACAAAATAATGACTCACCAGATTCGGCCATTCCATCCATATAAATACAATAAATATCATAACTAAAATAACGTAATCCAAATTTTTACCTACTTTTTTATTAAGTATTTCGGTTAGTGAAACAATGCCCACAGATGCCATTAATATAATGATCAGCGAAACCGTCATATAATATCTCGGGAAGAATGGCGTGTAAGCAGACGCCACAACCCCTACAATTAGCGTAATCACTGTTATTATTATCAAGTTCCATTTTACTTTGCTTTTATATAACCACGCGCCTACACCTGCTAACAAAATAATATTTAAAAATAGTGTGTTAAAAAATTCCATTGGTGTCAACACTACCATTTGGATCATTGACGCGCCATAATTAAACGCAGCGTGCGTCCGTGTGCTTAAAACGCTCACTAGCATACCTACAAGGGGCAAACTACATATTGTTGCACCAATTCCACACAACCAGTTTTTTTTGTTAAATGACAACAAGTCTAGGCACATCAAAGATAGTGGGGTTAAAGCAAACAAGTGAACGTATAAATTAACTACTACCATGATCCAGAAAAGAACACGGGTATCGGTGTGGTTATCATCATCTTTTATCCGCAGATATAGAATAAGCGCGACCGCAAAGCATAATAAAGACATCGCGTATGCGCGCCCGAATTGAGAATAATAAATCGTGGGAACTAATATTGTGGTTATTCCTGCACAATACAGTCCGGTTAATTCATCTTTATATTGTTTCCCCAAATAGAACATTGTGGGAATTAATAAAATTCCACAGATTATCGACGGGTAACGAATTGCCACGTCATATCCATTCGTTAATAGTAATGACAAGTGGGCAAATATATAATAAAGGGGTGGGTTGAAATCCGTTACGAAAGATTTAAATACTAAATCAACAATTGGTAAACTACTCATATTTAAACTATACTCTTCTTCCGTCCAAAAATTTTGAAACCCAATATTATAAACACGAAGTAAAGCACCAACAACTATAAATATAAGAAGGATTGCTTTATTTAAAGTTTTCGTTTCGTCACACCCTTCACAGGTTTCTTCTTTGCAACAACTTTCTTCACCGGTTTTTTAATAATCTTCTTTATCACCACTTTCTTTGCTTTTTCCCTCGCTTTCTTCCTCTCTTCCTTCACGCGCTCTTTCTCTTGTTTCGCATTATACTCCTTCATCACATCAGCATAATTTGCCTTATCCCATTTAACTGGACAAAATGACATCCGATCTACCCACTCACCAGCATCGTTGCAGTAGAGACCCAAATCCACGTTCATATTGCCGATGCCCACAGGTTTAAACAAACCCGTCGTGTCTTTCACGATTTTAGTGTAGGGTCTAAATGCGTGTTCGCGTGAGCAATGTTTACATTTCTCCATGAACATACTACACGTTTCTAATGGTAAATCTTTAACAGGTTGTTTTTCTTCAACCGGCAATTGGCTTATCTCTGTTCTTTTGGCACGTCCCATCTTAACATCTCCTCGCAATCCCATATAACTTCATCAATCTTTTTCTCTGCCCACGGTGGTGGTGAACGCGTGGCAATTAAAACAACACCATTAGATTTGCGCGCGACAACTTCACCGAACTTTCCAACAAGTTTATCTTTCTTACGGTCGTAATCTTCGTGGTTATCAATAGAAAGACAAACGCCGCCAATAATTTCGCATTTACGACCGGCGGATAGTTCTTTGAGAACGATGCCCGGGAGATAGCCGATGTTGGCAACGATGATCATACTAACTTCCCATTCTTCTCCGCGCTTGGAAACATCTTCTTCATATGGAATGGTTTCTTAAAGAACTTCTCCATCTTATTCTTATAATCAACCGCTTGTGCTTCACTTAAGAATGATGCTGTTACATCTGGATTAATGTCATCCCAAACAACAAAGGATACCCCATTTTCAATAATCTCTTTGACAGGTCGGTAAATAAAAGAACCATTCTTTGTGGTTTCAAGAATATATTCTCCTTCAAAACCGGGTGGGGTATCTATCTCCCCATTACAGATTGTAAATCGTCCAATGATTTCTGGCATATAGTAGTGTATAGGACGTGTTTGTATAAAAGAGTTGTGGTTATTAATTCTCACGATTCTTCATAATGTTTATTGCTACGTCAGCAAGCATAAACAAAGACTCTTTCAGCCAAGTAATCGCCACTAACACACATGCAAAAAGAAAACCATATCTTAAATCCACAGTATTAAATTGTGATGCTCCCCAAAATCCGACCATTGCCACCGCTAATCCGACCAAACCGAAAATTAACTGGAAACGCATTGTGGTTTCTTCCTCTTTAGAAAAAATCGATATAACCATAGTATAAAATATGTTCCCATTCTATAAAAGCATTTGGTATAGATACTTATACCAGAACGCGTATTCAAAAGGTATAAATACTAATCGTGCCCATTGTATTTGGGGACAAGTGAAGTCCCTAGGAAAGTAAAGAGATGTCTTACAAAAAAGCAACAGAATCAATGAATGAAGTCTATGAATGTATGAACAAACATGCAAAGAAATGCTCGGGGGTATTCCGTGAATATAGTGAGAAAATGGATAAGGTTCGGATGGTTTATCCGGAATTCTAATCTCTTTTTAAAGTCACATTCGCAATTTCCGGACTATACAACTCATCCGTAATTGCATTATAATAAACATCTATCCCGTAAAATAGATAGTTCGCTCTTATTATATCACCACTTTGATACCACGAGAAATCAATAACTGGATACCCGGTTACATTTAGAATTCCATGTCCATCACCATAGAAATCAACTGTACCTGATACACGATTTTCTTTATCTTCTATCGTCCATGCATTAACACTACAAACCAATAAACCCATTATTACCAATATCATTAACATTTTTTTCATTTTTCACGTCCTGTATTTTCCACGACCATATTGACCGCGCATTGTTACAACTGCTGCAAATATCAACAATATTACTACACAGGCAGCAACTATAATAATCCCTGCACCAGCACCTTGTGTTTCAGCATTGGCAATGAGTTGTACATTACTATAAGATGTATTTGTGTTATTCTCTGCACTGATGTTTGCAAAAGTAATCGGGGCACCCGGATTCGTAGTGTTTGTTGTATTTACCACTAATATTTGAGGCTGAATTGCCTTCTCCCCAAATGTGCTTGTAACATTAAGAGGAGAAGTCGTTGTATTACCCCCAATATAAATAAGACCAAACATCCCAACAGCGATTATTACAACAATTATAAACATTTCAAAAATTTTCATTTCTTATCGCCATCTCCAGTAACATTGCTTTTATAGTCTCGTTTTTCTGGTGTCGTAAGTGTTTCGGGTTGAATTAAAGTATATACCAGCATTACAAAACATAATACACTTGACGTAATTAAAGCCCCCGTGAAATACACCGAATTCCATATAATATATGATGAAATGCTTACAGTATAAGTCCCATATGTCGCTACTGAAGACCCCATGTTTTCCACAATTGTAAATGAAGTAAGTGCTCCAGCGATACCCATTATAGTACCACAAAGCGACAAACCAACTTTTGATACATTAATATTACCTTCAATACGTAATGGTTCTTTAAAAGCAAGGATTAAAAGTATAAATGCAACTCCAGCAAGTAAAAGGAACATGGGCATCGGGATTGCTCCTTGCTGGCCACTCAAATATGTTTGATTTAAAATAACAGTTTGATTAATATTGTCAAATGACGGATAAACCCCACTGTTTAAAGAAGGATAACCACCACTAATATTCAAAGATCCACTTATTGTATTGTTGATATCACCAACGATAGCAGTAATATTATCTACCATTACTTATTACCTCTTAACGATTTTTCTAATTTCTCCGCTTCCACCAACATCTTGGATGCGCGCGCCTTGCGAATCTTATAGAAATCCAGAGCCACGCGGGAATCCCATAGGAGTTCGTTGCGGAGGGAATCGCCTTTAGGAAGTTTCAAAGCTCGATTTTTTTCTGATAAGTACTCATTATAAGCACTTTGACTATATTCGATCTCCAAACGGGCCGCACTTCGTAAAGTTGATATTGCATGTTTATCCGGAATAGTTATATTGATTGGCTTCTTCAACTGGATAACAGAATCGTTGTAAAAATCTTTTGACATATTAATGTTTCTATTAGTTGGTATTTACTTATAAATGTTTCGTAGATATGTTTATATTGATAGGACGCGTAGTATGTTTTAACAAAAGGTGAAAGACGATGGAAACAAAAAGTATTGAAGCACAGATAAGTATTATCGCTGGATACGATGATGTGATCAATATCACCGTAGAAGATAAATCATCTAGCACCAAGTTTCTTCAGATGACAATGACGAGAGAACAATTCGTCAATGCTACGATGAATAGATTATGTAATACCGAAGTTCAAACTGCAAAGGTGCAGAATCTTGATCGTGTTGGTAAGAAAATGGAACTGCGCCCATTCACTTTTGAACTACCGGTGGGAGTACATACTTATGATAGCGGATTGGAACAACTCGCTGGGAAAATGGTTCGTAATATTTGCCCAGATGGATGGATTCCAGATACACACTTCGGTTCTCGCGGGTCATTCTACACAGAAGATGGGAAAGTAATGGCTAGAACAACATTACGAAAGTGGGTGTAAATGACCACAGAAACAAACTTCATCCCCGTCACCTACGACAACGGCAACCCCGCTAAAATGCTCAACATATTTTTCGGTGATGTGCAGTTAGAACTTCCCGATGGAAGCAAAATCTGGGTTCCCGAATCCTACTTGGATCACGATTGGAGAAGCAAGTAGAAACATTTATATTATCAGAACGCGTAGTAGTGTATAACAAAAAGTTGGTGAAAAGAAATGAGCACGAAAGACACAAAATATGTTCTTGCAAGGAAAGGATCGAACATTCCAGTCCGATATGGGAGCAAGAGTGAAATTTGTAACGAATGGTGTAAAAAGAAATATCAGGATGCTCCGGAAGAAGAGTTTTCTGTATTTGAAGTTGTAATTACTCCTTCGAGAGAACTTCCCATAGAGGAAATTGAGGAAGTAGTAGATGATGAATATGATAAATATGAGTTGTGGAGGAAAGGCGATTAACCATGCCCATTCAAAAACTCTCAATCCACAGCGAAATTGCCCTTGACGACCTCGTAGAAGAAATCTGCGTCCTCGATGATCAATCTATCATTGACTTCATCAAATCAATCGATCTAATGGTTGCCGATTATGATTTCACAAAGACGCTGCGTGATTACTTTGTGAAAGAGATAAAGAAGGAAGAGGAAGCAAAGGGGGAGATGGATGGTGAGTAATATGCAAGTAATCGACACATCAACAACAAAATCAGCGATCTCTCCGAATTACAATTTCATCTTCAATAAAATCAACGGCGCATTTTCACGGTGGGGCGCAACATTTGATGACGACCCCGAATGCGCGCCTTCACCCGAAATCGCAGATATTGAAATTTCAACAATCTGTAACCACGGATGCAAATTCTGCTATAAGTCAAATACGTGTGATGGAACTTACATGGATTTGAAGACGTTTAAAACAGTGTTCTCCAAATTACCTAACACAATTACGCAGGTGGCATTTGGAATAGGATCAATAAATAACATTGTATACTTTAGGAGAAGGAAATGATTATTTATAAAATAACAAATTTGATTAATAATAAAATATATATTGGTCAAGACACCAAAAACAGACCACTATATTTGGGTTCGGGCATTTTAATAAAAAACGCTGTGGGAAAATACGGTAAACATAATTTTAAAAAGGAGATTTTGGAATATTGTAAAACACAAGAAGAATTAAATGAAAAAGAACAATACTGGATTACACATTTTAATTCTACAAATTTAAATGTTGGATATAATATAGCATTGGGTGGGTCTGGAAAACTTGGTGTTTTCCCATCAGAAACAACAAGATTAAAAATGGGGGAAAGTCACAAGGGCGATAAAAATCATATGTATGGTAAACATTTACCAGATTCACAGAAACAAATAATATCCAACTGCGGTAAAAAAAGAGTTGGAGAAAAAAATTCATTTTTCGGAAAAACACATTCGGAAAAAACAAAAATGGAAATAAGTAATGCCAATTCCATTCATTTGACGAGTGAATTGGAAGATGAAATAGTAAATTTATATAAAATATATGGTATTTTTAAAATTGCAAAGGTTCTAAATATTGGCAAGAAAAAAGTAAATAATGTTTTAAAGAAAAGACATGTTGTTATGAGACCACCGTGTATTAATAGGAGGAAAAAATTATGAATGGGGAATGGGAAATTATTGGTGAAAATGAATACATGAAAGAACAAAATATATACGAATATAAAAAAGAATATATACTTACTAATCCGGATCTATATTCCATTATGCAACATTGTCGGAACAATGGTGTTATTCCAAACATCACGATCAACGGTTCCCGTATGACCCCTACAGATTATGAAAAATTGTCTTCTCTATGTGGCGCTGTTGCCGTTTCCCTGTATGATTACGAAACATGCCGCACTGCAATCACCGAACTTGGCAATCGTGGATTATCACAGGTCAACATCCACTGCCTCTTATCAGAAGAGACATTTGATAAGTGTATGAACATCGTGCACAAGGCTCGCAATGACCCATTGCTCGCCCGTTATCTTAACGCTGTAGTATTCCTGTGGTTGAAACCAAAAGGTGATAGAAACAGCCTACACTCGGTTTCTGAAGCACATTACAAAGAACTTATGAACGTATTAAAATCCAACAACGTGAGATTTGGGTTTGACTCGTGCAGCGCACCAAAAGTGATGGCTCTTATGCCCGAACACGTAGAAAGCATTGAACCGTGTGAATCTACGTTATTCAGCATGTATATTAATGTTGAAGGAAAAGCATATCCATGCTCGTTTAGCGAAAACGAATGTGGATACACCGGAATCGATATGCTTAATATCAACGACTTTACTACAGATGTATGGAACAATGAACAATTTAACCGTTTCCGATCATCGGTTATCGGGAACAAAGATAAAAACGGGTGTAGAAATTGCCCATTATTTAATCTTGAATTTGGAGGTAAAAAATCATGAAGACTAGAAGTGGGTTTGTTTCAAACTCGTCAAGCAGCTCATTCATCGTAGGCATCGATCCCGAATGCAAAACATTCGAAGAATGGTGCGAAAAGGGATTATTTAATTGGGAAGGACTCTTTACACGCGACGAAACAAAAATCGATCTTAATATCACAGAACCCAACTATCCCTATACATACCGTGAATGTCTTAAGCGTGTATGGGATGATGTTCATCTTAAAGAGCTATGTGAGTTGAATAAGGTAGAAAAATATCTCGTTTCTTACACGAAGGGCGGAACACAACCAGATACATCAATGTTTACATATAAATTTGTAGATACTTGTTGCGACCCGCACAACCACGGATATAATTTTGAACCCGATGAGCGCGAAAAAGTTATAAAGAAAATGAAATCTGCCGGTAGAACGTGGAACACTCTGATGGTGCAATCTCTCGTTCGTGAAATGGATGAAAGGTTTATTCTCTATGATATATCATATTCGGATAACGATGGGGATTTCATGTGTCAAATGGAACACGGGGATCATTGGAAGATGATTCCTTGTATTATAATTTCAAATCATTGAGGTGTATCATGAAAACACGACACGGTTTCATCTCAAATTCGAGTAGCAGTTCATTCATTATAAGTAAACAATTTTTGAATGAATTGCAAATCGATGCTATTAAAAATCACGAAACCAATTTATATTTCAAAAGAAGCGGCTGTGATAAATATGATGTGTGGAATATACACGAAGATGAACTCTTTGTATATGGATTTACCAGCATGGATAACTTCGACATGAGAGAATTTTTATCCATGATTGGTATTGATGATAATATAGTAAAATGGGATGATTGAATGAAAACACGACTTGGATTTGTGAGTAACAGTTCATCGTCTTCATTCCTTATTGCAGGGATCATTATTGGTGAAATCCCGAAAGAATTTGAAGATGATTATGATTGGCTTGAACATATGCAAAAGAAACACGCAGAACTCAAAGATTTTGAAAAGCATTGCCCATTCGATGATTGTGGTTATTATATCGGTATAAGTTACGACAAGATCGAAATGGATGAAACAAGGCGACAATTCCTACAGCGCGCGCAAACCGGATGTGATATTATTTGCAATAATTTCAAAATTAAACCGCACGCGGTAGAAACATTGGAAGCATCGTGGAGGAATGGATAATGAAAATTAGATTTGGTTTCGTTAGTAATAGTTCTTCATCATCTTTCGTAGTTGACAAAGATGAAATACCCGATAAGAAATTGTTTGAAACAATGATCGATCAACACAATTATAGCGGAGACGAAGGTTATATTTATAAAGGCCGGCATCATTATTTTGGACGATTGAGTCAATCCGACGAAATAATTACAAGATATCTTGAATTAAATAATACACCTTATGATGAGGAATCTTAATGTCCAAAACCTACTTCACCCTACCCGAAGCAAAAACAAAAATCAATCATCACGTCAAGGCACTCGCGCCATTCGCTGATATTAATATCGGTGACTATGGCATCGTTACTTCATACTACAAAATAGGTGGTCTCTATGGATTGAATGTCAAATGGGAGCACATTAATATCACGGATGGGTTTTCGAAGAGTGATTATGAGAGGTTTTTAGAGGGGGTTTAAAAATGCCACACTATATTAATCATTCAATTAAAGAGCGACAATACATTTGTTTGTTGCTTAATAGATTATTTTCGGATCTACATTATGACCACCCGGAATTAAACAACACGGAGACAGCAATGAAATGGATAGCCACCTTAAGACAAATTGATGGAATTGGAATATCGGTAAGTAGCAAGTATCCGGCCGAACCGTTCTGTGTTAATGCTGAAAATAATTATATGTGTTTTGAAGGGGAGTATCCATGACAATTATTAAATCTACGGACGCCGGTATCTGCTGCGGCAAACCGATGGCAAAGCATATAATTAAAGAAGGCGCGCGGTATCATGTCACTTCGTGGGATTGTGAAACTAATGGTTCTTTGGAACATTGTAGTGAACCGAATTGTGAAAATAACCACGGGATCGGGAAGTGTGCGCCTAGAAATGAAGATTCGCCAAAAATGCGCGGTCCTCCGTATTGGAATGATTATTAATGCCCACAACAAAGTTCACAGATAAAGAATTGATTCTTATTAGAACTCTCGGATTACTAGGAGTTGAAGAAATAAATATAGAAAATGATAACAATCATACACAATGTCAAAAATTGATCTATCTCTTACAAAATATGAGGGGTGGGGTATCTCTGGGGTATGGTTATGAATGGAGAGTAAAGGGGCCGCATAGTCCAGAACTTGGAAATGATTTAAGAAATATAACTGATAAATTAAAGATTGTGAATTCTTATAGGAATTAAATGTTAATCTCTCTTTTCGAAACTTATATATACCTACATGTTCTAGTATTATAATACAAGGAGTGAAGTGAAAGATGATTTATGCACAAATGTTTATACTGTTGACCGCATCGTTTACAATAGTGGGCGTTTTTGGTTATGCGCTGTTAAACAAAAATAACCACCCAATAGTAATGGGTATTTTATCGCAATTAATTGTGTGCTGCATGTGCCTCTTATACCGCATGCCCGGAATAACAATTACAGTATAATAAAAAATATCTTTTCCAACCGCCATCCAACATACTTAAATACTTCCCCCTCCTATCTATTTACATGCAAATCTTAACACCAGATGTCTCACCAGAAGACTTTGATAAGTTTAAGGGACTGCTTTTTGAACACCTGCATGTGCGCGACGCGCGGCTTGATAACGATCCCACGTTCATCAATGATTGTGATTCTACACTTCGCATTTCACGGAATATCCTTACAGCGCATTTTCCAGAGTATGACACGGCTGGAACGATCTCATATTTCGAGAAGATGATGTGGGGTTGTGATTGCCGGGTATTTTATGAGTCTCCGTGTATTTGTGATGAATGTGGGGGGAGGATGGAGAAGGATTAATTTTTTATTTCCTCTTTTTACAAGTTTGATTATAACCAATTTCCGTTTCGTTTGAATGCAACTCTCGAATGTATTTGCCTTCTTTTCTTCTCACTTCTTCCTTATCAGTAGATTCAAAAAGTATTTCTTTTCTTATTGTAAAGTCGCAAAGTTGTTCATCAGTAAAATCTTTTTCTACAAGTTCATTAGACCACGAACCAAAGTAGTTAATATGATGCCCATCTTTTTGGGTATCAATACCAACATATATTTTTCCGTTTGGGAAGGTTAATTTATATACAACATAATTGAATGACATTATATTAATATATACATTCTATCTTTAAATAAGTATCTATTTTATTCTACCATACTAACAGATACATTTAAATACTAATAGTGTATACCATATAATATGATTTGCAACTCAAAGCAAACCAACAACGAGTCTTCTCATGGGAAAATGAAGCGGTTATATATCCGCACCGAAAAGAACGATGGAAGAACGTGGACACCTGTTGGGTATATGTGTCTTAAGTGCAAGAATGTGATTATGGATTGAGGGAAAATTATGACCAAGATGAAACCTGTAACAAAAGACGAACTTAAGAGGGCATTTTTTATTATCTTTAATTTAGCAAATAATTCCCCCGCATTTAAAGATGTTAATTGCCCATTTGAAGAACTTTGTGAAGTTGAATGTGGTGAAGCAGTTGAAAGCTGTTTTCTCGAAAGATTAGATGCGACAAAAACAAAATCGAGAGATGAATAAATGGTAGCACCAAAAGACCCTATAAAACACGCGCTTTGGTTGGAGAGACAAAGAAATTCTCATATGAATAAACATCCAGAAAAAGACACTCTCGTTAAAATGAGCGAATCGCATAAAGGTATAGAACCGTGGAATAAAGGAGAGAAAATGCCTAATGAAACTGGTAAAAAAATTAGTGCCGCTTTAAAAAATAAACCAAAACCTCTACGAACTAAAGAACATTGCGAAAATATAAGTAAATCTAAAATGGGAGAAAATAACCCGATGTTTGGGAAACATACAGAACATGTTTCGGTAGATATGAAATGCCCAAAGTGTGGTTCTAATAATATAAAAAAGAATGGAACTAAAAAGAGTATTGATGGAAAATACACCCCTGCTGCAAAATGCAACCAATGTGGATATGGAGCAGTGGCTACAAAATTTAAAGTGTGAAAAAACAAATGCCGCCACCAAAAGACCCCGCAAAATATAATGAATGGATAAGAAAGAATCGTGAAGCACATACTGATAAGCATCCTTCACAATCATCGCGGGATAAAATGAGTAAATCGCAGAAAAATAAACCGAAGAAACCATTTACAAAGGAGCATTGTGAAAATTTAAGCAAATCTATGAAAGGGCGCATTCCTTGGAATCTTGGTATCCCGCATACTCAATCTGCAAAAGATAAAATGAGTGCAAAAAAGAAAAATATTCCCTTAACAGAATCGCACAAACAACATTTGTCAGAATCACACAAGGGTCAAATCCCACATATAACTTCAGAATCTACAGAAAAGAACAGACTTGCACATCTAGGGAAAACCGCTTCACAACACACACGAAATCTTATGAGTATTGCTCACGCAGGACAAGAAGCGTGGAATAAAGGACAGAGTATGCCTAATGGAACCGGAGAAAAAATTAGTAAAGCACTTAAAAATAAACCCAAATCAATGGAAGCAAGAAAAAATATGAGTGGTGAACATAATCATAATTGGAAGGGTGGTATATCAACATTAGAAAAAGCAATAAGAGCACTTCCGGAAATGTATATATGGAGATATAATGTCATGAAACGTGATAACTTCTGCGATTGTTTTACTGGTATTATAGGGAACCACAATTTAGAAGTACACCATATTAAACCGTTATCAATAATAATACAAAAATATAATATTAAAACAATAGAAGATTCATTAAAGTGTGAAGAATTGTGGGATATAGATAATGGTATAACAATGTTCAAAGAATCCCATATGAATCATCACCAAAAATATGGGTTGCAAATATTACCAAAAGAATATTTTAAAAAGAAGTAATTTTTATAAGTTTGAAAAAATGGAGATTTGGTCTCCATTTGTCAAACCGGGCTCACTGGCGTTCGCCTCCGACAAATATCCGAATGACGGGTATGAATTCCAGAAGTAAAACAATGGCTCCAAGGAGGAACAGTGCAATACCGAGGAAGGTAAACGCGAGAGACACATTGCTCTGTGCGTTGCTCATAGTCGTATTCATAATACCTGTCAAGATGGGCAAACTGTTGAAAAGTGTGCCTACCATGAAGATACCGATGACGATGAAGATCGCCCCGCCCACGACCATCCCGATACCGGCGAGAGTTGCCTCCCCGATTGCTTCGGAGTCGTGAACGAGCTCCATACCCTTATGATATGCGTCCTTGAGGTAAGTCGTAACTTTCTCAAACATGTAAAATGCACCTCTCTCGCTTCTTAAGTCTAATGCAAAGGTATATATATTAGTTGGTGTTTACTATATACATATGTTTCCAAACGGAACATATGTGTAAATCATGACACGCGATGCTGTTGTTAAAATTGATAGAAAAATCGCCGAAGCCGGACGCGCGCGCGGTCTTAACCTAGCGACCGTTGCAGAAGAATCAATTAAGAGAAGAACTAAAAAACTGGAGGAAATTGATAAATATGACTGAAACTTATACCGAAGATGAAATGAAGAAAGCAATGAAATATGTACAGAAGAAAGAAAGATTGATTTCTGCCTTGAATAGTGCCGTGCGCACCGCAGAAGCACCTATTTATGCAGAAGCATTGAATGAACTTATTGTGCTTCTCATTGAAGATAAGCTCCTTCCGGATTCCTTTGATATCCACAAGTACTTTTCTGACCTGTATCCGAGAGCGACGCAGAAAAAAGAAGCAAAGGATGAAGATAAAGACGTAAATTAAAATAGTTTAGAAATTTATTAATCTTTTTTAATTCCTCTTTATGTACACCAAACATAACCACTGTGTTAATGTTGGTGTATGGAAGGGGGATTTTTAATAGGTCTGGCCGGAGTTGAACCGGCTTACACATAGACCGTGTTTGAGACGGTTCCATAGCCGTTCTGGATACACAGACCCAAATGAGTGATGCCGGATGCGCGCCGGCGATGTTTCCTTGTACGGAGTCTAAATCCGGTGAAGTCGGCTTCTGTTCCAATCACTCTCGATTTCCCACAATGGGATGCGTCCGTCAGGATTTGAACCTGAAATGTTTCGCTTCGTCACAGTGTTTAAGACTGTTGCGTTCAACCGTTTCGCCACGGACGCGATGTGTGAAGCAAGATTTGAACTTGCGTCGTTTCCTTGTCTGGAACCTCGATCCAGTGGAGTCAACCGTGCTGTCCCATTCACACATAACTTATATGTTTTCAAATCATTTATACTTTCCCCTATGTAAGAGGACGCCAACGACAGGAATTGAACCTGCAACCCTGTTAAGGGCGACGGTTTTCAGGACCGTTTAGCGCACCGCACTCCCCACGTTGGCAATAATATGAGCCGGATGAGAGAATTGAACTCCCGCCCTTTCGATTACAGATCGAATGCACCAAACCAACAGATGCTTATCCGGCGACGCTGCCTGAAAGATTTGAACTTTCGTTTCCGATCAGGAAAGCAACTTTAGCAGAATTGCGGCATAAACCAGACTCGCCCAAGGCAGCAAGATGAAACCAATACAAAACACCCTCACGATGTGGTGAGAAGCGTCAAACTGGACAGTAAACGCAATGATAGAATAGATGTTGATACGTTTATATTTACTGTCATGATATATAATAGTGTATGTTGTAATAGTATTTAAATATTTCTACAATTGGTGGAGAGGGATTTGAACCCTCGAAGCACTAAACACCGGATTTTGAATCCGGCCCCTTTGACCGCTCGGGTATCCACCAGTCATAGAATATAGGTGTTGTTTCTATTTAAAATGTTGGTTCGGAAATATATAGGTTAACTTTATATACTATAAAAATTTACTATACAACTAATTTATATACCACCAATAGTTTTAATATTTAAACCTTTCTAAAAACCCCACTTCCCCAACGTCGGAGTCGCCGGGTCAAACTCGCACCAGTTGAAATTCAACGGTTCCATAATCCGTGATAACGGAGTCTTTAAAGTCTTCTCTAACATTGTATCAACATCAACTATAAAAATGTTTCTATCTATTTGATCCGCATACTCAAAACAAACTACATCCGTGCGCGGATATTTTGAAGTAACATTCTTAATATATAAACGTTTCGGTTTTGACCCCTTACCAAAATTCGTTCCCAGATAAGTGTTAGAATACACCGCCGCGCGCACCTGCGCATCTTGGATATCATATTCTTCCAATGGTTTACCAATGCCGCCGGGAATTCCTACATCGTCGAGACTATATTTACCCGCGCGGTATTTACGTATAACATCCGAAATAGTAGTTCTGATTTCTTCATAAGGTTTGCCCTCAAGAACCATCTCGATAAGTGTTTTCATTGCGTCACGTGTGACCTTGGGGGAATCCGACCGCTTGGTTTCAAAACCCACAATATCAATTTTATGCGCGTCTACACCTTCCTTCCAAATAAGGAGTCCAGCGTATCGCTTCTTCTTCCCGCCGCTAAAAAATCTCTGGTATAATTTTTCAAATTTCACGGAGAAATATTGAACATCGGCATTTAATGTTTCTTTTGCAAACTGTGGATATGAGTTATTAAGAAGCGTTTCAAGTTCCTTCGCAATAAACATAGTTCCTTCTTTCCCAATACTTTTTGGTATCTTTATACCAACCGAATCGGTATCACCAAAAACAATTTTATATTCTTCGTGTTCTACAAGTTTTTTGTTGTGCTCCAAAAGCGCGCGCCCTACTGATGTAATAGCCGAACCCACGTCACGGTCATTAAGACGGAACATCGGATTTGCCGAAACCCCATAATAAGAATTCATGCAAACCTTAACCACGTCCTGTTTCATATTTAAAAGTTTATACTCACGAGAATCAAAAGGATACTTATTCCGTTCCTTTTTCATCTCATCTCGTTCACGTAAAAATTTCGCCTGAATCTTTCTAACCAATCCATCGGGTTCTTTTTTAAATCTGACACCATTAGGAGCGCGCAGTTCTCCTTTTGGATCTTTGGTTTCTGGAGATGCATTAATAGTCATCATCGACATTGGATACAATGATTTAGCATCCAAAACAGCAACGTTTTCTTGCACTCCGCGCATGGGAGCAATAACCGTAGCCCCTTCAAACGATTCTTGTGTATTTATAGAATTTGCCTTTGAAGGTAAAATAAACCCATTTTCTTTTGCTTCTCTCAAAACCAACATATCAATAATAGGCATACTATTTGTTGTCTTTTCCAGAGGACACCCGGCATAATGAGCAACATACCTGTGGAATTCAACAGTTTCGTCTTTTGCATTAATACCTACACATAATTCCACATCAGTGAAGTTATAGTAAACCAGATTGGTAGGATCTTCTTTCCATAAATCGAAAACCTTTCCATTGTGATGGATTTTTTGTTTCCCCAATTCTTCTAATGCTATTGCATCAAGGCGATAAGAAGGTTGTTCACCCAAATGCATTCTTTTATACCCGGATAATAAATCAAAAAGTTGACGACCTTTGATTTCTATGCGCCCGGTGTTTCCACTAGGCAACCGCGACCACGCATCGCGCGGGATACCTAATACATCCATACGACCCAGAATGTAAGGTATATCAAATTCATTACAATTATGTACAACGCAACCAATCGAAAAATTATGTTCTGTCGTTTCAATATCGTAGCAATTTTTAGGCACGTCGTTACTTACATTTTTTACCCGCAGATACATATTAGTTAGATTTCTATTAAAATTAAATCTGAAATGATCTTTCCTAGTAACTCGTTTTCTCTTAATTATATGGATTTTATTTTTTATTTTCTTCTGCAAAAACTTTTTCATACACTCTAATAGTTTTTGGGTTATACATAAGATCCGTAAATTTATATTACATGTAGATGAAGTTATCGCACCAAATCCTGCAAATAACTGAAAATGCCGAATATTAATAGTATGATCTCCTATACAAAAGACATCTGAATACCCATCGCCATCATACCATCCAGCTAAAAAAGCCCCGAACTCTTCTACAGATAGACGAGATAATAAACCAAAATTGAGTTGTTTCTTATCACCAACCAGAATGAGATGTTCTGCCCCTTTTAGATCTCGCTGCAATATATTAGAACACCAGACACCTTTTGTAAACCATCTATGGTTTTCCCCGCAACATCTATTAATGAGGTTTATATTTTTATTGTAAAATCTAAATCTCCACTTATCTGGTCTGGCGCCATCGGAATAAATAAGTCCAGCCCTGTAACAATTAAAAGGATCAAGCCCGAGACCAATATTATTTTCATACTGCCGTATTGGAATATGCAATATACTATCAGAAGTTATATTTTTAGAAATTTCGTATGTTGGTTCATAGTTTTCGCAATGTTCCCACACATAATGACGATCTTGTGGAATTTGAGAAACTAACATTCGATGATCTTCCCCAACAATAAAATCCCATCCAATAGATGTTCTTATACGAGTTGTATTCTTAACCCCCGTATTATAAACGGATACAACTTTTCCACCTGTGTTTAAAACAATACCCGGTATTAATGCCTTAATTGGTATAAGACCGTTTTTTGTGTCAACCATTGTATCTTCTGGAACGCAGTTCCACCCCGTAATAATATCCGGATCTGTGGATTTGATATATTCACAAAAATCCACAAGAAGAGATTTTTCATCCGTGTATGTTATAACGTCGTGGTGAGCGGGATCAAAGCACCCGTTCTCTTTAGGTGTTTCTATAAGAGGTGAAGTAGCGACAACAAATGTAATATAACGATTTGTAAAACTATCATGACAAGTAATGCAAAAAATTGGATCTTTCGTTGCATCCGGGAACCCGCGTTCATCAGAACATTCAATATCCACAATACAAACGCGCGCGGGATAGTTTAAATCTTTGAATAATATGTCGTCAATCGTGCATGGTGATTGTGTATAAGAGAAACCAGATTTTATTTTTGTATCAATCAGAAACCTCAATGTGTATAAAATATCCGCTTCATAGTGTTTAGAAAACTTCTCGCGCGATTCAAAAATGTCACCGGGTTTTTGAGTAATGACTTTCACCAAAGGTTCATGGAGAATGGAAAAATATTCATTTGAATCAACTTCGGAGGGTGGTGTTGCTTTGGGGGATTCTGATGCGGGAACAAAAAAATAAGGTTTGAAACCAACCACATCCACACGATGAGAAACACCGGAGGAGTCACGACCGAAGATGTTAATGACAGGAGAGTTGTTATGGAAGGAGTATTCGGCTTGAGTTAAGCAGAGATCAGGCATAGATAGGAGACCCCTCTACAAATAACATTAATGTTCCGACTGTAATTGCTAAAAGGATACCAGCAATAAATGAATGAATAATAATGCCCGTGACTCCCCCAAGACATCCTGCAAAAACGGCAGATAATAAAGAAATTAAAATTCCCGTTCCTAACAACTCTTCTTTCATGTTGTTAATATATACGCGTTTAAAGGATATAAAAGTATTGGTATAGTAGAAACCTTTAAATACACAAACATCCAATACTATAAATATGTCTCTTGATATCAAAAATCAATTCTCTAGAACATTCAATCGACCAGAACCCAACGTTGGCGCGCTTGGTAAAAAGCAACGTGGAGAATATTATAGTGGGATCAAAATCTGGGGTCGTCAAGTAAAAGGCGAAAACCGCGATTAAATTTCATCAAAAGAATATTTAAAATCTAACACAAGCATTACCAATCCGAAACAAGCCCCAAATAACATACTAGCAATAATACTTCCCACAATTGCACCCACACAGCCACCAATTCCACCTGCGAGTAAACCATCAAAAAAAGAAATTATAAATGCGATGGTGGGGTTAAATTCTTTGGTCATTGACAAGTTCCATTAATATGTTCACATTTAGCACGATCTGATAATTGTGGTGTATTATCTGTAAACGAGTATATTTGCCTATCATCATTTTTGTTGCAATAATATTGGATTGTATAATTATCTCCAATATTTATAATTTTGATATTAAATGGTTGCGACAAATAATAATAACCATTACCGTTTTCATCAAACAATTCCATTGTTACACCCATACAACCAAAACCATTAAATATACCAACAACTTCTTTATTAGTGAAAACGATATTTTTTGTAATTAATTGAGATGTTGGTTCGGGCTGCGGTGGCGTGATGTGAAAAACAAATTGGTTAAACAAAACACACAATATAATAACTGCAAACATTATCATTATGCATCGTAGTATAAATATTGAGTCGTCGTCGTCGCTCATATTATTTACCCCTCATCAAACACTTCTTCTACATTCGATATATCATCAACATTTTTTGGAGTAAGAATCTTCTTACCTAATGCAATCGCCAATTCTCGTTCCATCGTCGCTCCTTGACTTTTTCCCATCCGGGCAGTAGAAGAATGGCATCACATTTCTCCACAAATGCCAAACAAATATTCATCCACGTATCATAACCAATATCTACAACATGTTGAAACCCAGATGTATTTTTATGCGGTGTGAATGGTGCCCACCCTTTATAGACAGCAGCAAGCGCATAACGTGACGCTTCAATAATATTGATTTCTGTTCCGTGGAGTTCATCATAACCGTCGGGTATGAGACTGAAAGGGCCGGAGATGTAGAGGGTTTTCATCTACGCACCAACAAAAACATTCGTGTTCATATATTTATCCGGCATCATTATAGAAGCAACCATCATAATTGGCATTGCAATAATCATAAGAAATGGATGGCGCAAATATACTGCGATTGCCATTGATAATATACATACCAGCATTAATATTAATATAAATAATGGGATTTTCATTCACGACCTCCCCTCAAATTTCAACGCCTCTCCGTTCTTCAAAATGAAAAACCCACTTCTCATTACCGGGTGTGTGGTCGTTTTACAAGTATATTCCAACGCCTCTCTATCAAACAATCCCCCACCTTCTATACATATAAATCTCCCACTTATATCACGCCCCTGCAATAAATTGTGACCATGCGCCATATGAATATTCTTTCCGAATTTTGCACACAACGCGCGCGCTACTCTCAAAGGCAAAATACTAAAGTTTTTCGGGTGGCAAAGCATCCATTCTTGAATCCGATCATTTCCATTTTCATCCACACAATTGTGATTCAAAATCATAAAATCATCTGTAGTAGAATGAACACGTCTTTCATAATCAGATATGGTAATGTTTCTCGGCATCATCGCTAATACTATATCTTTAAACCCTTCTTTCCCACCAGTAAGTGCAATAATACGATTCTCGTGGTTTCCAGAACAAATATAAATTTCTTCAAACCATTCAAGAAGGCGGGTCATTATTTTTCGACCTTCATCTTTTTCAGCCTTCCATGTAATAGACACACTTCGGTTTGACTCTGTAACACTAGTGAAAATACTAAGGTTATCACAATCCAAGAAGTCTCCGTCGATTGCGAGTTTCCTAATATTTAAATCTTTACAAACACCAATCATATAATCAATAAGAGATTCATCGTGGCACGGTATGTGAAAATCGCACGCGAGACAAATATCGCCAGCAGTAAACACCAACGGCGCGCGCGCATTTATAAGTTGCTGCGCGAAAGATCCTTTCTTTGCTTTATATCTTCTACGATATTCGGCAGCACGATCCGGATGTTCTTTTTCATAAATATTACCCTGCACAGAACGTTGCGCAGAACGATTCCGTCTGGCATTTCTCGCCTTAACGGTTAATGGATTTTCCAGACCGTGACTCATTAGAAATCACCGTGACTATACAACTTTAAATAATAGGTATTGTGTTTTGACAATTATACAACCTCGAATTAAAAAGATTATGTTTAGTATATATACGCGTATTCTATTTAAGGGTTTCGTCTATACTTTCTTTTTCATCATAGTAATCTCCGTTTCATACCAATCTCGGGGTTGCAGCAAATGAAAAAACTTAACAACAATTGCGTTAACTGTTAAAAATATCCCAACTGCTAAATAACCCCACGTGAGATAATAAGGTGTTACATTGGTAGAGGCATAAATTAAAAATGCCATTCCTCCAAGTAAATATAATGCCATAAACAAGATGTCTAAAATGGCAGACATAAATCCATCGTAAGTAATCTTACGCGAATCCCATTCTTCTTTTGTGTAAGTAGTCATTTCGATTTCTCCTTTTTGCACCACGAAATTTTAATGCCGTATATGATAGCCATTAAAACTATCGCTCCGACAATAATAAGACCCCCTCCAATACGTTCTGAAAGAACATCCATTTCTGTGAGTGGCATTATTCGTCTGTTATTAAGCCATAATGTTACATCTCGCGGAATAAATAACATCAAAGATCCAAATATTAATATAGACCATACAAATAAGTTGGCAGATAAATTACATAAAAATTTCTTTATTTTGTGTAATGTCCTACATGAAATCGGAAGAAGTGTAATTTCTATTGTCATTTAATATTAACCCCAACCATTTTTGCATTTTCATAATAAACAAGAGTCGCCCCAACCAACATGAAGAATATACCAATCCCGCAACCGCTTATTGTTGATGCCGATTTTATATTATTAATAAGATTTAATACAAAATCGCTCGATGCTGGAAGATGCCCCATCATTGAAAAATACATCATAAAAGCGATTGGTGTTAATACGATTCCCCCGATCAATAAAACGACCCCAAATATTGTTACTTTGGTTATCATTTCACTTCCACCATTTCCCCAACAACATTTCCTTAAACAACCACACACCCATTACCAACAGCGCACCAAATAAAACTGCTACCAAAGTAACAACATTCAATCCAGTGAGCAATTCAACTGCGATACCAAGAATGATACCTGCAACAAATACAATCATTAAAAATATCTTTGCAATGCTGCGCGCGGCACTTTCAATAACTTCGTTTCCAATATAATTTGTTTTCTGTTTCCACACAATCCACCCACACGCGACTGCTGTTATAATCGCAAGAACGATTACAAGTGCACGCACTAAATCCCCTATGAGAAGTGTTGCAGCGATGCCGGAGAAGATACCGGCTTCAAGAACGATTAAAATAAAGAATCGGATAAGGTTTCGGGCGATGGATTCTGGAGTTGTGGTCATGGTGACACCCCACAAGTTTGGTTGCCGCACGAAATTGGGGCATCGATAGAATAAATCCATTTATAACCCAATTCTTCTTTAATTTTTACTTTGACCGTTTCATTATCTGCCACTTTAAATTTTGTAACTATATCACAGATATAATACACATTTTCATTGGTATCAATAACAGTCATATCACTATTTTGAATATGTTTGCATATTGTTATTGTATCGGTGTATGTAGAACCACCAATAATAAATATTACTGCACAAATACAAGATAATATTGCGAATAAACAAGCAAATACTTCAAAAAATGCTTTGGTGTTAGTATTGTCAAAAATAAAAATAATAATTGACAACACGGCAAAAATAGCACATATACCTACCAAATAATACCCCATCGGATCGACATCAAACGGAATCATTTCCCATTCACCTTCTTAAACTCATCAATAGCAATCTGCACAACAGAATCTTCGTATCCTTCGATAATATCAAACGCCTTTTCCTTTAACAGATTGATCGTGATGTCGGAGGGATTAATATTTTGTCCCTTACAGAAGAACGTAACGAGTTTTACAATGCGCGCGATGCCGGTTGGTTTAGAAGAAGCAACCGGGGATGAAGAAACCGTACCTGTTGGCTGTGTTGCTGCAACAGAAAGTGCATCTGGAAATGTAGAAACCGAAGATTTCTCGGTTTCTACGACCGGAGGTGTAACGGGTGTTTCAACAACTTCCACAGGAGCAGTTACTTTCGGTGTGCGCTTCCTTCTTTCCTTAACAACTGGGGGTGCAATTGGTTCTACAACGGGTTCTTTTACTATTGGATTCTCTTTACATTTAGTCTTACAGTCTACAAAACTGCACTTTCTACACGCTTCTATTTCAAGAATGTTTGGCTCGGTATTATCGTGTTCTACATTATAACAGGATGGAATATCTTTATTTTTTCCTTCATACCTCTCCACAAGAGTAATAGAACTCATCTTTGTTTTAAGAGTAATATCAATTTCCGTGATGTCCTCTTCTGAAACTTTTAAGTTCACAAGGCTTACAAGCATGTTTTTGAGTTCGTCTTTTGTTGCCATAATATCACAATTAGATAGAACGCGATTGTATTTAATGGTTGTGTAGAAGGATTTAAATAGATTGATGGCGTATATAGAACGTATATGACTGACGATTACCCGGTCCTAAATGGAGGATCTACAACCAGCCAAAACATTTCCTGCTTCAGCAGATATCAAATGAACAGCGTGAAATGTCTATCCTGTGTTGCAGGGTCTCATTGCTATGATGAAAGAGAGAAACGCAAGGGTAAAGGTTTTGCACCATGACAACAGACAAGCAGCCGAAGGGATACGATTGCACAAAACCGCCCAAGGACATGTGCCCCAAAGATGCAACCTGTGGGCATTGTTTTTGGTGGTCGAATAAGACGGAAGCTCGTTCCCACCCAGTCATCGCCCCGCTAGAGGGAGCCGCAAAAAGACTTTTTCCCACGCCCCTCTGCCAGAAATGTCCCATATATTTAGTCGGGCGTGGTTGCATCCACGAACTTGCGTATGAAAGTTCTGGGGTGTGCGGTGCCGGAATTACCGCGATAGAGCAGGCAGCCCGGGAGAAAGTGCTGGAAGAAAATCTAGCACTAATCCGCGATGTCATCTCAAAAGATCAATCCGGTCTTGCAGAGGCGTTGGCAAAAATACAATCTCTCGCAAAAGGATACGACTGGATCCCGGCCGGGGAATGGGGAAGTTACGACTATACGCAGCGTACAGTAGAAACGCTCCAAAAAGAATGCGGGTATCTTCTGGAGGAAATTGAAAAGATTGCATACGAAGGATTGCGAGATTCTGGAAACAGAGTTATTGCACATGTCCGGTCCTGTGAAGAATCCCTCCGTCATAAGGAGCAACCATGACCAACAACTGTAGTCATTATAAACAAAATAATATCGTTAAATTCACTGATAAAAATTATCATCAATGTGAAACTTGCATGTGGATCGACCCAAAAGATAAAACCCAATGCCACCCACCGGATTATGATTGCTGTGGAACGGAAGATGATTTTTATGAGTTAAACGAAACTTTAACCGATTTATATTGGATAAAGGGGAGACTTGAAACAGCATTAAAAGAAAACCGATGCATTCGAAATGAATTTGAAACCGTATCGGAGCGTTTAAATAAAATTATCAAATTTTGTGAGTTTATTAAATATCTAAATAAAGAGAAACCATGACCGAAAACACCAAAAACCAATATCGATGCGAGACGTGTTGTAATTACGCATCTACAGATTGCCCATCTGAAACAAACAAACTGTTATTTGATATCAATCATAATAATTTTTTGGGGTTCTCAATACAACGTGATAAAATGTATAATATTACAGAAACAATTGGTTGCGCTTCACACTCTTCCTTTATTAAAAATCCCACTAAACACTTAAGTAATCTTATCAAACACTTTGAAGCAATGGATGACCACGAAGATTTGTATCTTTGTGATATTATTGCATTGTTGAAAGGTGAGATTGAAACATAAATTTACATAACAAACCTTTAAATATAAATAAAACATAACTATATCACGCGTGTAAACGCAATTCTGTATAGTTATCAGAACATAAATTTTTGGGAGACCCAAATGGAAACTTACGAAGATAAACTCATTAAAGAACGATATTGCGTCGATGGAGAAAATAGTTATCCCGATGTTTGTGAACGTGTAGCGCGATTCATTTCAAGCAACGACGAACAATATCATCAGTTCAAGAAAATTCTTGTAGATAAAGATTTTTTGCCCAACTCACCAACCCTGATGAATGCCGGAACTTCTAACCCCGCCTTGTCAGCGTGTTTCTTTTTGCCGGTAGAAGATACAATTGAAAGTATTTTTGATGCTAACAAAAATGCAGCAAAAATCTTCGCTCGTGGGGGCGGGGTCGGATTCAATTTCTCAAAACTCCGACCCGCTGGAAGCAAAGTTGGAAAACGCAACGGTGTTTCCTCCGGTGTGGTTTCATTTATGGAAGTTTTTAACACAATGACAGAGGTTGTCAAGCAAGGAGGCCGTCGCCGGGGAGCTATGATGGGATGCCTTGATATTGCGCATCCAGAAATCAAAAACTTTGTGACATGTAAACAGACAGAAGGAAAACTCTCTAACTTTAATATCTCTGTCAAACTCACAGATGAATTCATGAAGAATCCCACACCCGAAATCATGAACTTGATTGTGAACGGAATTTACAATAACGGAGAGCCGGGAATTCTGTTCAAAGATACAATCGAAAAGTATAACCCGGCTCCCGAATATGGAGAACTCAATACAAATCCATTAAACTCCGTGTGGATTTAAAATCGCGTAAATTGCTGGAACACCCTTAAGCATCTCTAACTACAACGCAATCAGAAATGATAAACGTGAACGTTTTAAAAATAGAAATGATTGGGCAATCAGCAGCCAAGCATCTTATCAATAAGATGAAGGTTCAGAGACTATAGACGCGACATCGATGATATAGTCCGATCTCATATGAGAATATGAGAGTGTGACAGAAATGATCACACCTGCAACGAAGCATCGTTGCTGTAACAAAAAACCTCTTGGCGGGGAGGCTCTATTAGAATCATGGGGGAGCTGCAACTTGGGTAGCATCAACCTTTCCCACCACATAAAAGACAATGCAATTGACTACGACAAACTCAAAGCCACAATAGACACAGCGGTTATATTCCTCAATAATGTAATCGACAAAAACAAATACCCACTCCAAGAAATTGACTTTGCATCCAAGCGAACGCGCAAGATCGGTCTCGGTGTTATGGGATTCCACGACGCGTTGATTAAAATGGGGATTCCTTATAATAGTCAGAAGGCACTTGATATTGCCGAAGAAATTATGAAATTTATTAATGAGCGCGCACATGAAGTGTCAGAGTCATTGGGTAAGAATCCGAATATCAAACAGAACAGGTTAAATGCTTCATTGACTTCGATTGCACCAACGGGAACAATTAGTATTATTGCGGGTGCTTCATCAGGTATCGAACCCGCATTTAATTGGGTATATACGCGGCATGACACGTTGGGCGAACATTATATTGTGCATCCGTTGTTTGAAGAAGCGTTGAAAAATCTAATGACTGATCTTAATGGCAAAGTAGGATTCTTCGTAACCGTGGATGGCGTAAAATATGATACGTTGGATGGAACGAGACAAGCCATTATTAGACACTGCCATGAAAAGGGGACGATTCGCGATATAGAATTTTTACCAGATTCTTTCAAACTCCTCTACCAAAACGCAATGGACATCCCTTCATCAATGCACGTAAAAATGCAGGCCACATTCCAAAAGAATGTGGATATGTCCATTTCAAAAACAATCAACCTTCCAAACTCTGCTACTAAAGAAGAAATCAAACAGATCATTATTGACGCGTGGAAGAGTGGTTGTAAAGGTCTTACAATCTATCGCAATGGTAGCCGTGAGAATGAAGTGTTGGCACTTAAGAAACCCGTGGTTGTTGAAAGTATCGTAGATTGGATCGAAACTGAAAATGCTTTCTACGAATCCAAAACCCCCGCTGTAATTTACAAAGTCCATAGTGGATGCGGGAAATTCTATGTTATCATTGGCCACGACAAAGAGGAACCAACAATGATCTTTGTGGAAGGTGATGGTGTTGGTGGGTGTCAGGCAAATATGGCAGCAATGGGGCGTTCTATTTCGGCAGGATTGGAATGGGGGACACCAGCAGAGAACTATGTAAAACAATTCTCTAAAGTAAAGTGCATGACGGCGATGCAGAACAAATTATCGTGTGGTAAATCGTGCGCGGATATTACAGGAAAATGTTTGGACGATGCGATAAAAATGTTAATGCCCAAAAGTATAAAGGTTGAAGCAACAGAAGAAAAATGTTGTGACGCGCCGCATTATGTGATGGAAGGCGGATGCAGGATTTGTACGAATTGTGGCAAAAGTAGGTGTTCGTGATGGTTAATCAAAAACTAACACCCCCACTACCGTGCCATAGAACCGGAGAAATCTACATCAACTTCGAAGATTGTAACCAAGACATTCTCTTATTTTGTGCGTTTCGATACGCTCTCGGTCGTCAAACTTATGTTGTCAGCACTATCGCTGATATCATAAAAGCAAACTGGGATCATATGCCACAGAGTAGAAGAAATCTTTTTAGAAAAGAAATAGAAGAAGCGATTGAAAAGGGATATGCGGGTAGTGTAAATATTGATGTGCCGGAATGGTTGTCGATTTTGCACTTGGTTGATACGGTGGTTGGAAATGATTGACAAAAATGAAAAACTATTACCATGTCCATTTTGTGGAAGTAACGATCTAGAAATAGTGCCAGATCTGGCAGAAGATGATAACAACCGAATTTATGCATATCATGTTTTTTGTAAAGATTGCTATGCGAGGGGGAGAAATCTCTATCCTCATTGTTGGTGCGAATCCGAACAACAAGCAATCGAAGCGTGGAACAATAGATTTATTCCAGCAATGATACCTGATGAAGTTGATGATAACCGTGTTCAATTATCTACAGATGCATTATTTATTATTAGAAGAGAACTTATGAATTCTGAAAATATAATTAAACATATAAACGATCTTTTAACGCCAATTCAAATGGTTTCAAAAAAGGAGAAAAAATGATTAAGTTTATAGCATTTACGTGTTGTGCGACTTGCGAACATAAGAAAACAAAAGAAAGTTCGTGTCATACAAATATGACTTGTGATCTTGATAACAGCGAGACGGATGATAATCTTGTTTGTGGGCAATGGAATATGAGCGAGTGTTTGAAGAGGTTTACGAATAAAGAGTAACAACATTTAATAACTATTAGAACGTATACTATTTACTATGAAAGGTAACAATCATGTATAATGGAATTAAACGATGCTCAAATTACGAAGATGTAGATGCAACAATAGGATTATTGCATCTGTTATTTGGAGAAGTTCAATATGGATATTATTTCAACTCCCGCATTCAAAAACCCGGGTTCCTGAAATACAGTATGTATTTTACTACACCTTTTGACAACATCGCCGAAAAAGAATATGGTGATCACAATGGGTTTTGCAAAGAAGAACACAAAACGTTTGAAAAGTGGGGGGTAATTAACGGAGAAAAAACAAAAGACTTAATGCAACATATCCCGCTACAATATGATGATCATTCTCCGGCAGTATCATACGATTGTAACCACGGAAACCAATTTGATCGTGTTACCCCAACATACAAAGAAGCAATAACACGAAACATATGGTTTAATAACACATCAAGTCGGGGATTTTTTGAGCAGTTCAAGCGAAAGAACCGAAACCAAATTCTTGAAGATCTCGAACGTTCAATGTTGTATCAGGTTACATTTGATATTCCATTTGATGTTTTATCTGAGCATATAGTTATTGACAAAATTCAATATAATGGAGAAAACGAAAGTCACATCAATTTATATGCTCCAAAAGACACATCAAACCCAGTTCAAGAATTATTGAGAGATCTTGTTCGGGTGGAGTCCGTATTAACAGAAATGGCAAATTGCATCAACGAGATAAAATCCGATCCGGAAAAATATAAAAGAGATAATACCGAAGACTCATGGGCAAAAGAATGTTGTAAAGACGGGTACAACATGGAAAATGCAGAAGTCCTTCTGACAAAGTGCCAAAAAGCATTTAAACAGATGGAAGAAGTGTTATATCAGGCGCGATATTTTGATGTCAATGCGGAGCCGAAAATATCGGATATTACAAAATGTGCTCATAAAAAATGCACTCGCAACGCAGCAGAAGGCAGCAAATTCTGTGATCAATGCATCCAACTCCCTACAAAAGAATGTAACTATTGTGAAGTGGGAAAATTTAATACGCGCATATAAGTATAGATAGTGCAGAAACAATAGAACGATTTATAAAAACGAAGACGGCGAAGCAAATTTGTAAGGAGAAATAAAAATGAAAACTGGAACAAAATCTCTGTTGTGGGGCGTACATCAAATATTTTGGCATCCACTAACTGTTACACTCGCATGGAAAGAACTCTATAAATCGTGGCCATCATGGAAAGAATTTGTTTGTATCTTCATCCACGATTTGGGATATTGGGGATGCCCAAATATGGATGGCACAGAGGGAGAAAATCATCCGGTGTGGGCAGCGAGTTTTGCAGCAAAATATCTCGATACAAAAACCGATACAGAATGGCGGCATTATAGAAATTTATGTTTATATCATTCTCGGCATTTTGCAAGAGCACGAAACACAATTCCATCCAAACTTTGTTGGGCCGACAAACTATGTTACAAATATGATCCCGTTTGGTTCTACACACTGCGCGCCAAATTGAGTGGTGAAATAAAAGAATACCGCGCGCTTCCTCAAAGCCAAAACTTTAAAGGCTCTGATTCTGACTGGTATAGAGAACAAAGAAAATTATATATTAAACTTGCACTTTCACAGAAAGCAGATACTATTCCGTATCAGGATGTGAAGAATTGATTAGAATAAAAATAATAGAAAATGCTGGAAATCATTTTGCTCAACGATTTTTAAAAAATTGTTTTGGTGGTGATGAAGCAGTAGCATACCTCGCATCCCAAAAAGCACATTGGCTTGAAAATCACGAAAGGGAAATTGGATTTCTCACTAAAGAATTCGGGGATTTAAAAATATCGATTGGAGATGATTATGAGTTGTTTGATTCCGAATACACCGATTTATTTGAGGTTGTTGAATGATTATCCAAGGCGACGCTTTAACAGTTTTGAAAAGGATGGATAGTGAGTCAGTGCATTGTGCGGTAACGTCAAGTCCATATTATGGATTGCGTTCGTACAATACCGAACCACAAATATGGGATGGAGATCCAAACTGCCAACATGAATGGGGGGAAGTTCATCCACCGGGATATAGATCATCTGATACAAAACCGGGTCCAATGCAACATGAAGGGAATACGCACCGTGAGAATTTGCGAAGTGATATTTGTTCAAAGTGTGGAGCGTGGAAAGGTGAACTGGGACAAGAGCCTACACCTGAATTGTTTGTTAAACACCTAACAACTATCTTTCATGAATTAAAAAGGATTTTAAGAAGCGACGGTGTTTTCTGGATGAATATTGGGGATAGTTATTGTGCTTCTAAATGCGGATCGTTCAACGGTGGATCAGATATTCTTAAAGGAAGAAATCTTGAAGGTCACTCTAAATCCGGGAATGTAGATAAGTCAAAACTTATGGGAATGAAACCCAAAGACCTTATTGGTATCCCGTGGGCTTTAGCATTTTCTATGCGCTCCGATGGTGCCTCATCACCACAGACAATGTATACAGTAGAAAAAATCAAAACTTCGTTGCTTCGAGATTATGATACTTGGAATGACGTTCCAAAACATACTAAAAGAACAATTGAAGATTTGGATGAAGAGTGGTTAAAAGCAAGTAAGGGGGGTTGGTATCTCCGTTCTGATATTCCTTGGGTAAAAAGAAATTCACTTCCATCATCTGTAACAGATCGCCCCGGCTCTTCCATTGAACACATATTCTTATTCTCAAAATCACAGAAATATTACTATGACTACATAGCAACAATGCAACTTTCATCAGAATCTTACAACAAAGATAAAAGACCGCGCGGTGTTATTCGTCAATGCGTAAACACAAACTCCAAGTATCCAGATGGGGGGCAATTTAAAAAGCAAGATAACACAGGGAATGAAACTTACACAGGATTTAACGCTCGCTATGAACCTAATGGTTATGGCCTTCGTTACATGCGGGATTCCGATTTCTTCTTCAAGACATGGCAAGGACTTCTTCACAATGAAGATGGTGAACCAATGGCTCTTGTGGTAAATCCGAAACCGTATAAAGGTTCACATTTTGCCGCATATCCGATAAGGCTTGTAGAACCCCTAATTCTCGCGGGAACATCAGAAAAAGGCGTTTGCCCACATTGTGGAGCGCCGTGGGTTAGAGTTGCGAAAAAAGAATCATATATAACTCGCCCCACCATTGGTTCTGATGATCAGAAGCAAAAACTCAATCCCGGTAATGCGCAGGGATTAGAACGCACTGGTGGTCATGTTGCTCAAATTACTGAAACCATAGATTGGCAACCATCTTGTAATTGCACAAATAACATACCAGTTCCCGCCGCAATTCTCGATCCCTTCTCCGGCTCATCAGCAACCGGTGTCGCTTGTAAACTCCATAATCGTGATTATATTGGTATAGAACTCAATCCTGAATATTGTGAACTTGGAAGAAAACGTATTCGTGAAGGCAAATAACCCACCACAACCTTTTTATATTAACGCGTCCTATCTTATTACAATATGCCTCCTCTCGTTTCTGTTATCATTCCAACTCACAACCGCAACCTATCTTTAAAACGAGCAATCCAAAGTGTCCTAGATCAGACTTTTACAGATTATGAAATTATTGTTGTAGATGACACATGGGCAACCAACGAAATTTCCGATAATTATCCAAATGTCCATTTTCTTCATATACCTACAACATCATATCCAGCCATATCCAGAAACATGGGCATTAAAGTTTCAAATGGAAAATACATTGCCTTTTTAGATGATGATGATGTTTGGTATCCAGAAAAATTAGCATCGCAGATATCAAGATTATTAATAGACCCAAAATTAGGATTGGTTTGCAGTAACGGGAACATAGGAAAAGATTTATATATTAAAAGAAATATTACAAATGAACCCGACATGCTTCCACAGGAAATAATAGGGGATTTCGTTGTAACATCGTCATGTGTAATTCGCAGAAGTTTATTGGAAAAAACAGGTCTATACAACCTGCTCCCACTTTGTGAAGACTATGATTTCTCAATAAGATTTGTAGCAACAACACAAATTTATTACGACCCGACACCTTTGTTTGAATATACTATTTCAGAAAATAGTATACAAAAACGAAGTAACTATTCCTTTGTTGCTTATCACCAAAACGTTATAAAAGTAATGGAAAATTTACGAGAATTTTTAAAAAGGAACAATCTGGAAAAACCAGAAACATCGTTTTTAATTCATTATAGAATTCTCGATGAAAAAATAATGGTAATGTGGAATATAGTTAAAGATTTTATTAGAGGATATTAAATGACAAAAATCTTTTTCGCCGGAGATATGCGCAGTCCTTTTATACAAGGAGATGCAGAACTTTTAAAGGAAGATCACGATGTTTTTATTTTTAACACCCCGATCAAAAAAATGGATTTTCCGCTTTATCTATTTAAATGTTTTCAACAAGTTTTAAATATTAGAAAATCAAATCTCGTCTGGGTTTGGTTTGCAGATTGCCCGGCACTACCATTAGTTATTATTGCAAAAATATTTAATATACCCACAGCTGTGAATGTCGGTGGATTTGAAGTTTCTGGAATATCTGAAATTAATTATGGAAATCAACTTAAACCAATCCGTGGATATGTTTCAAGATGGATTATAAGAAATGCAACAGAAATTATTGTTCCTTCCCCCGTATACAATGTTAAAACATTAAAAGTTGGTATAGGAATAAAATTGATGGATAATACATTTGCATTGCCCGAAGACGATTATTATTTTGAAAATTATTACTTAACCCACACAATGGCTCATATAATCACAATTCCGAATTGGGTTGATACGGAAACTTGTGATATACCACTTCCACAAAAAGAAGATCTTGCTGTAACCGCCGTGTGTTCGAAACATGCGTATGCTTATAAAGGAATTTCAATATTTCAAGAAGCATCAAAAAATATTCTTTATAACACAAAAATATTAGAACATCTCCCACGAAAAGAATACGAGGACTATTTGAAACGCGCCAAAGTCTATTGCCAACTTTCACGCGATGAAACATTTGGTATCTCACTTGTAGAGGCAATGGCATATGGTTGTGTGCCTGTTGTTAGCGATAAAGGTGCTTTGCCGTGGATTGTAGAAGACACGGGTATTATCGTGCCTTATGGAGATGTTACAGCAACTATTAATGCAATTAATAAAGCAATGACTATGGACGGTTCAAAAGCGCGTGAGCGCGCACGTTATTTCAGCCGTGAAAGAAAACAAGAATCGGTGAAACAACTCATCAAGGAATTAATATGACACGTATTCTTATACTCGGAGACTACCCACTACCCAATGAAACAATAACCGGCGGAATAATGCGGTCAGTTTATTTAACTGCCAATGCATTATCAAAATTGTGCCCAGAATATGACTTTCACGTATTGACAATCACGGATGGAATTGATAAATCTTTTGTGTCAATCAACAAAAATCTTGCAATCCATTATATCCATTTTCCTTTAAGAAACAAACCAATCTTGGTTCCAAAATTCCTTTCCAAGCAATTGATATTGCATGAAATAAATAAAATAAAACCAGATTTAATCCACGCCAATGGTTCAAGCTGGGAATATGGATACCCAGCAATTGCATATAAAAAATGTCCTGTTCTTATAACTGTTCACGGAGTGTCACACAATGAATCAAAATATTGGTCTGGTCTAAAAGGCGCGTGGCATCGTATAAGTTGTTGTAAAATGGAATCACACATCTTTGAAAAAATGGAAAACGTTGTTGCCGTTTCTTATTATGTAGAAAGAGAAATGAGAAAATGCATATCGAAAACACAATATGGAAACTATGCGATACATGTAGATGTCATTTCCAACCCGGTTGATCCATGTTTTATGGATGTTACAACAAAATACACAATACCAAATCTATTATTATATGTTGGGGGGATTGAAAAACGAAAAGGATTAGACGTTCTTATCCGATCACTTTATATAGTTAAAAAACAAATGCCTTATATAAAATTGAATGTCGTTGGTTCGATACGAAGTCCTATATATTGCGCAGATATAATGAAACTCATTTCCGATTTGGATTTAATTGACAATGTGAATTTTGTTGGAAAAGTAAGCGATACATTATTAATGAAAGAATATTCTAATGCATCAATATATATTTCACCTTCATATGAAGAATCAGAGGGTATAACCATTCTTGAAGCGATGGCTACAGGAACACCAGTAATAGCAACCCGGTCGGGCGGTTCGGAAAGTATAATAAAAGATGGTGTTGATGGATTGTTGGTAAAAAACGGAAACCACGAAGAACTAGCATTTAAGATTTTAATTTGTGGTGATGCATTAAAAGAGCAACTTGGAAAAGGAGGGAGGGAAACAGCATTGAAATATTTACCGGAGAATATTGCGAAACAGTATATGGAAGTTTACAGGAGGTTGTTGAAATGCCAAAACTAACCGAACGGGAGCGCGAAGGATTTGAAAAAATACTAACGCAGGATTTGAAAGCAATCAATCAACGCTTTATCAGTCAGATAAAAGATTTCTGGGGAATTGCTCGTAGTAATGTGCTTAAACGAAAAGGATGGGATACTCTCATACTCGAAAAAGAACAACTGGAACGGAAACAAAAAGAAATTAAACAAAGAATGCACGAGATAGAAGATATTTTAAATAGTGAAAAATTGAGAGTAGAACAAGTGGTTGAACTCGGTGGAAAATCAAATGAATATGGACGATGCGAAGGTGCGAACTTTTATGGAATTCCGATTACATCACAATTTGAATATGAAATTGTAGAATACATCAAAGCAAATATTGACCTCGAAGTGCCGGCAAAAATGTTGCGTGATGTATGTGAATCATCAATCCGCGCTCTCGTAATGGCTGGAACGTTTGAAGAAGCACGTGGGGCATATGAAAAGTTTTATTCTCTGGATTTCAGAAAGTATGGTGTTGATATTCCCCCACGATTGGATGATATTTGTGCCAACAAAAATTCAATGTTATATGCTCAACAATCATTGCAACAAATTGAAAAAGAAAAACCGGATATTAAGTTGATTGAATGTAAGGAGGAGAAAGAATGAAAGATGGTTATAAATTAACAATATTTTTAAGTGTTATAGTAATAATATTGGCAATATTTATACATGGCACAGTTATTCATTTAACACAAGTGGGTGAATTTCAAAAATGTGTAAATGCAACACTTTCTGATCCACTCTATTCCACATTTGCATGTGATAGACCGGGATGGTGGTTTGGAATATGAAAATCCTTTTTATCTTACCTAGATTTAATAAAGGTTTCGGAACTGTCTACAATGAAAACGAAACCGGTATTGACTATGATTACTTAATGCCCGTGGGAATGCCCTACATCGCTTCTTATCTCAAACACAATGGATGTGATGTCTCGGCATTAAACCTTAATCACACACCCGGATTGGTTAAAAACATTGTACAAAAAACTATTACTGACACTCACTATGATTTCGTATTCACCGGCACAATTTCCATAATGTATCCCGCTGTGCGCGATATAATAAAATATGTACACGAAGCATCTCCCAATACAATAACCGTCTGTGGTGGAGGTATCATTTCGTCTAACCCCGAACTAATGATGAAACTTATTAATCCACATTACGGGATTATTTTTGAGGGTGAAGAAACAGCATTAGAGTTGATACAAACTATTGAGAAGGGGCAATCTGTGGAAAATGTTAAAGGTATTATTTATTCAACAACATGGCCTATTCCAACGTTTACTAAAACACAACCACGCCCCCAAATCAAAAACCTAGATGCACTCCCGTTTCCCGATCTTGAACTATTCGGTTATTCCGAATACTTGAAACACCAAGAACTTGGCGGTTGGAATCAATATCCACGAGATTATCCACCGCGCCCGTATATGTTGGTTTCAGCGCGCGGTTGTTCGGCAAATTGTTTATCAGGAGACACTTTAATTGCAACCACAAATGGCAACATTAAAATAAAAGATCTCGTTGGGCAGACCCCAAAAGTTCTTACACGAGATCCAATTACAAAAGATGTATTATATGCACAGTCCTCAATAGTTGCTAAAACCGGAGAAAATAAAAATCTCGTTAGAGTTTCATTTAAAGAGGGGGGATATATTGACTGTACACCAGATCACAAATTTGTAAAATTTTTAAACTCAAACCAATATGTCCCGTTGAGAGAGTATGAAACGGAAGCACAATTTTTGAGACCCGGTGATAGTGTTCGTGCTGTTCATTATAAATTGAGCACCACTGGTTACACGATTATAATATGGGGAAGGAAAAAGCATCGATATCAGCACACTTTAATAATGGAATCTATGATTGGAAGGAAACTCTCACAATACGAAAGGGTTCATCACAATGATCATAATCAAATAAATAATGTTGAAAAAAATTTAACACTTACCGACAATCATAAACATATCCCAACTTACCATCCAGAACTATCACAACGTATGAAAGATAATAATCCCGCAAAAAATCTACCACACGAATTTTTTGTGCAACGCGGAAAAGAACAACGTGGTAAAGTTCGCTCTATAGAATCCAGAATGAATTATAAAGCATCCAAAACGGGGAATAAAAATCCGATGTGGAAAGGTGGTTGTGGAAGAACAACAAAATCCCGTATACCCGGGCAACCAGATGTAAATCACGTAGTTAAAAGCGTTGAACCACTAGATGGGTTACATAATACGTATTGTTTAGAAGTGCCGGGATATAATTGGTTCTATGCCAACGACGTTCTTGTTCATAATTGCACATTTTGCTACCACACAACCGGCCCAAAATACCGCTACCGTTCCGCAGAAAATATAATGTCAGAAATCAAATACGTTGTTGAAAAATACCACATTAACTTCTTCACATTTCTTGACGAATTGTTTTCATACGATAAAGCGCGCGCACTTGAATTCTGCCGACAATTTAAAGAATATCAGAAAACCATTCCGTGGCGAATTGAAATGTATTGCAATCTGCGCGTTGATTGCGCGGACGCAGAACTTCTTGATGCCATGAAATCCTGTGGGAATGTAGTTATCGGATTAGGTCTCGAAAGTTACAACCAAAAAGTTCTCGATTCAATGCGAAAACACATAACACCCGCGCAGATTGAAACCACGCTTGGAATGATCGCAGAAAGAAATCTTGTTCCGCAAGGGGGGTTCATCTTTGGAGATAATGCAGAAACACTTTCCACCGCACGCACTACTTTACAATTCATTCGAGAACACCCACATCTTTCACGAGGTGGTTTATTTATGGGCTTTATTATTCCGTTTCCCGGGACCGCTATTTATAAACATGCTTTACAAAATGGAATCATAAAAGATGAAATAGAATTTATTAATAAATTGACAAGCACGGATTATAATTATGATAACGTATGTAATCTCACAAATTTATCAGATGAAGATTTTGACACGTTGAAAAATGAAGTGTTCACTTTAAAATACACAGCAATTCCCGTATCTGTTCCAACAAAAATAACCAATGATGAAATCTTTGTAAAATGCCCCCATTGTGGGAAGATGCAAACTTATAAAACAACTAAACGACCACATGCGCAATTCAGCGTGGGGGTAATTTGTAATAACCCCGAATGTAATGGAAGATTTGAAATGGGCACACGATATATTCAATTGGGGAGACTCGCTGTAAAGTTATTGGGATTTAAAAGAATGCGACGGATTAAAAATTGGATGGGGATTTGATGACCATAAAAATTCCATTGTCAATTTTAAAATATATTGCAGATCGACAAACCGAGTTTCAGACCGCGTGGAACATATATCAATATGTTTTTCCAATCGTGACGTTTGAAACATTTGCTATGTTGGCTTGTGAAAAATTTGGGATATATGGCAATGCTGCCATTCTTATTTATATAATTATTCCAATAATAGGATTTATCGGAGTTGTAATATCAGGGAGAGTTTTAATACGATCCGATTATCAATATTTATTTATGAAAAATTCAGCGGATTTGAATAAGGATTGGAAGGAAGTCGTGACTATATTAAGAGAGTTGAAGGAGAGGAAATAAAATGGAAGAATTTATAGAATTTTGGCCCATGGTTAAATGTTTAATATTTCCACATATTATGGGAATATTATTTGGAATATTCGTTGGAATCTCGATATATATATTATTGTTTTCAAAAAAATATATATCCTTTTTATATAATTGGAATAATGTAATAAAAATCGCTCCATTTTTAATAATATCACTTATGGGAGGAATATTAGGAATATTAAAAATTATAGAATTTGCAAGTGAAACGCAACCTATTTATCATATGTGGGCATATATAATGGGATGTCAAATGATAATCATTTCTTATGGAATGATAACCGGATTTGGTTGTGGTGGAGCGATTGGATATTTTATTAATAAATTCATGGATAAATTGGAGGATTAAAATGAACCGCGTATTTTGGAACCCAATAGTAAAACCAACACCACTATATTTTGAATTGTTGCGAGAATTTAATTGCAAAAAATATAATGACAATCTTCCACTCGTAAGTATTGTCATTCCTGCTTATAATTCTGGAAAATACATCGGAGAATGCCTACAATCCGTTATCAACCAAACTTACACAAACTGGGAATGTTTTATTGTTCTCGCACCATGCACAGATAATACATTGGATGAAATATGGAAATGCATTAATGTAGATGATCCAAATCCAAAAATCCGTATTATACGGGAAGATAAAAAATCTAATTGTGCGACCGCGCGCAATAAGGGGTTTAATGAATGTTCTGGTAAATATGTTACTTTCCTAGATGCTGATGATTGGTGGGAACCACAAAACTTGGAAAGAATGGTTATGGCAATGGAAAACTATATCAATTCAGATTTGGATTGGTGTGTGCATTGCCAAAAAATGCATAAAGATAATAAGGAACAAATTATTATGGAGATGCCCGGTACACACAACGAGATTGGGGGAATTGGAGGAATATTATTTAAAAAAGAAACATTAGATAAAATAAAATCTGAATATGGGTATGTGTTTGATGAATCTTTAAAACACACTGATGATGGAGATTTGTCTTTGCGTTTGCGAAAATATAAAGGTAGATTATTCCCAGAAGTTTTATCTCACTATCGTTGGAACGAAAGCGGGTTGACTGCAACAACGGGCAATATTAATCAATCGTGGGGCATTGTAAAAATTCTTATTAAAAGGGGTGCGTGGGATTTGCTGCCGTATCATTTGAAGAATTTGGGAGTTTGTATCGTTGAAGAAGTAACGGGGTTTGATTTGGTGAGGAAGAGATGAAAACGAACTACGATATATATTTCCAAGTTTACAACACATCATCTAAAAAATGGGTGAAATATGATAGAACACAGGGGAGAGTCGTGGATATCAAAGACGATGGCGAACCGTATGAAAATATACAGATATATAATGAGGGGATAAAATGATCCTACCACCCTCCTACTTCGAGATCACAACCAAAATCGGTTGCTCAATCAACTGCCTAAAATATTGTCCACAGGAAACGATTATTAAAAATTACAAAGGTAATCCTTTAATGACACTTGACCAGTTCAAAAACTTTATGAAAACGGTTCCACAAAATCTACCCATTTTCTTTTCTGGTCTATGCGAACCATTCCTTAATCCACAGACAACAGATATGATTATGTGGGCACATCACAAAGGACACCCCATTTCTATATTTAGCACACTAACCGGATTGACACCAACTAATGCTTGTAGGTTAATTGATATTCCCATCGACAAATTTGTCCTTCACCTCCCCGACGCTTATGGTAATGCCAAAATCCCACAAACACAAGATTACTTTGAAGCACGCTCCATTATTGAAATGAATGTTAAGCATCTCGAATATATGAACATGGGGTGGGGGTTTATTTCCAATAAGTGCGAGGATATGGCGCGCGGTCGGGCCGAATTAAAAAAAGGGCGTAGACTTTGCAACTTCCTAGAATCACCTGCTTATCAACTCCTGCCCAATGGCAACGTGTTCTTTTGTTGTATGGTGCGCGGGTTGACGGAGAAGGTTGGGTCGTTGTATGAGAATACATATCTAGAGTTGGCAGCGCGACATGGAAAGATCTCTGATAGATTGCAGAAAGACCAAAATTCTATTTGTCATTATTGTAATGTGTCGGAGAAATATTGGTTGAGGAGAGCGATACAAAAGAAGAATGAGTTGTTGAAGGGTAAGACGATTATGCAGGTGTTGGGGGTTTGAAAACAATTTATTTTTCTATTTTAGAGTGAAGCAATTTTAATCCTTCTTGATAAGTTGGGCATTCTTCGCATGAAATATAACGTGGCAATGTAGATTTTCCTTTCCCTCTACATAAACATCTACGTTGATTTTTCTTAACATCTTTGGAGAAAAATGAATGTGTTTCTACGGCCATTCCAAGATATTTGCATTCCATTTCAACACAAAAATGAAGCGGAATCATTTAAGGCTCCACCCACATTCCCTTTTCAAACCATCCTTGCCCAGACAAGAAATTATTAATTTCTAAAAGCCTCTTGTCGATTTTCTCTTTTTGCTTCTCCAATTTTATTTTTTCCTGCTGCATATTACCAATATACAGATCATCGCCATTCTCCGAAAGATAATCACGGAATGCGATTTCTTCTGCGCGCGATGTTGAAAAAGATCTTTTCAAACTCGCATCTATTTCTGGTAAAAGATCCATAGCATCGGTATAATAAATCTCATAATCTGTATTGAGATTCATATAACTTTTTTGCTTCCCATCGGGTGTCACAACAGCGATATGGGTTGAAACCGATTCCTGTGAAGGATCACAGAAATTGAAGTGGCCACGACGACTCGTTACTTGGATGTAGTTGTGGAGTTTCATAATGTCTCCCTCACAATAAAAGACTGACAACCAACCGCGCGAAGTAGTTGCAAATCGATAACGCGCATAGGCATTACGTGGACCCATGCTGATGGGCAATAACACCCATATTTTGCGTTTCCATCTTCGTTCTCTAACATATCGGGAGTCAATCGACCCAATGGTGGATGATCCCCTCCAAAATTATCAGTAACGATTTCATGGAAAAACCAACAGTTGGGGCAGTAGTGTTGCATTTCTCACTCACTCCATGAATGATCAATTATCTGCGATACTTTGATATCAACTTCTTCGACTTCCAAATCTTTAACCCCATAATATGGTTTTTGTTTAATCATCTCAATAGCCGTTTCCTTCGTCTTTGCAAGCACAACTCCGCAACCTTGATCATATGAAATGTCGTATGCGTATTTGAATAGTTTCATAGCAACCCCTTTAATTTCAAATGGGCATACTGTTCCAAATTCAATGATTCGCTCCATTCATATCCACATTCGTTGCAACCAAAATTTACTTTAACCATCGATCTTCCTGTCTTTGCGATATATTCTTCATCTCCACATACGATGACTAGATCGTAACCACATGCTGGGCAAATGTCACGTTTCTTTGTGCTCATTTCTCACACATCCACATGATCCCCGAAATAACCCAACGGCAAATTAGTTATTTCACACGGTGTTGGAACTGCTTTGCCTGAAAGCAATTCATCAATGCGCTTCAACTTGTCTTCATAAAACACGACGCGCAACTTGTGCTTTTGAAGATGATTTAAATACATTCGCTTTCGTGTTTGTAGTGTAATAATTTCGTGGTCTTTCATTCTGCGTCATCTCTCATAGACTCAATGGTTGATTTTAAGCATGAGACATCAACGGTGAAATATTGGCAGGTATCACAATTATATTCCCCGTTTCTAGTTCCGGGACAACCACCCTCCCCACTGATTCTATCATCAAGATATGCACACTCTAACAAACAAGCATCAATTTTATCAAGTAAATTATTCTTTACTTTCTTGATTTCATCTGATATCGGATTGATACGAATTGTTCCTGCAAGACCACGCGCGTTTTTATATTTTTCTTCGGTGTGGTTATCGTCGTCTTCTACATAGTCTCCAAACTTTTCAATTTGAACATTTGTGATTACATATTGCCCTTCCGTGTTCATTTTCACAACTCCAAACTTTCTATAACATACTACGCGTTTAAAATATTTATACCTAACGGTCTGAATATTTATAATTATAAAAAAAGAAATTTAAAAAATATTTATTTTAAGCCTTGCCCGCGTTCTTCATCGGAGCCCGCTCAATGCGACCGCTCTTACCGAGGAAATACAAGTAACCGGGTTCCTTCTTAACCGCTTCCTTGCTTACCGTCTTCCTAGAACCGGTCTTGTTTGACTTCGCGGGAACACGATCAACGTTTCCATCCTTTGTAATACAATAAAGGTATCCTTTCTCACGCGTAATAACTTCTTTACCAACAATTTCACTATTAGTCATATTTTAAAATTCTCCTAAAAACGTCTAATCGTTTCATCGATTGACACTACAATGTATGCACTTCTAGTTTATATACTTTTCGTCTACTTACGATGAAAATGTAAAAAAGATGAAAGATATTTTAAAAACGCGCGAGGGGAAAGGTTTATTATGTTTTGAGACTAATACGTATATTGATAATCATGACCAAAAAAGAAAAACAACCACGCGACGGAATGGGAAAGTTTGTAAAACAAACACCTATGATCGCATTACACAGCAAAGATGGATCGACTGCTTATTTCTCTTCCGTGGAGGAGATGGAGAAGTTTACAAAAACGAGCAATCTTAAATTTAAAGAACGAATAGATAATAACAAACCAATCGCGCTTTATGGTGAGAATGGAAATGTCGCATACTTCACAAAGGAAGAACTTGCTGGTTTTAAAAACCCGGATTGTGAACCGGCGACAAAAGGTTTCGTTAAATGTTTGATGAGGAAAACACGCAATCATACACACATTATAAGATGGGAGGGAACACCAATATCATTATCATTGCTTGGTGGATGTATCGCCAGTATTATTCTTGGGGCCGGTTGCCTTTCGGTTAATGAAACTGCACGAAACATCGGGAATCAATATTTTGTCCCGGTTTTTCTATTTACAATTGTAGTCACTTGTATATTTTGCGAATTTATGAATTTCGAAGTTGAAGAAATTAAAGAGTGTGTTCCACCCGAACTTCAAAAATACACCCCACCCACGTGCGAGAAGAAGGATGAGTGTGATTAATTTTAAAACTTTTTTAAAATCTCTTTTACTAACACCCATTCAAATTCCACAATTGGAGAAATAACTACTGCTGCTATCAAAGATGATGCAACACTAATAACAGGTGAAACATTTTCCACAATCACTTTATTAAAAAATCCAATCGTGGTTAAAGTTGTCGGGTCTTGGATGTATTGAAAAATAATGGAGATACTAACAAAAATTATAGAAATACATATCCACTTCAATTTATAAAAATCTAATATCCGCATTTTTCGTGGTTCGGGTGGGTCTATAAAAATGTGGTCTTTCATTTTAAAACTTATTCTTTTTTCCACATTCCGGACAAACAAATCCAACAACTGCGTCGGGCGCGCTCACTTTAAATCCACAATATTCTTCGTATCCTTGTTTTTCATATATAACATCTTCGTCATCCAGTGCATCAAAATTGACAAGCACGTGGCAATGTTCACACTCGTCGTAAATGTCTTTATAATCTTCGTAATCGGAATCTTCGGGATAGATTATTTTCTTCATTAAATACCTCCACTGGGTATTATATTCATTTATTTCTCTCCTCCAAAAACTTTAATACTTTAATAGACGCCTCTGTAGCCCCGTGACACACTAAGCAAGTATAACCAACTCTCTGAAGGTATGTCATTATCTTTTTCTGTGCCTCGGAAACAACCCCACCTTTTTCCCTTTTAAGCTCAATGTATAACGCCCACGATGGCACAAACAAATCTGGTATGCCTGCCACGACGCCCATCTTCTTTAAGCGCACAGCGGTTTTTATAGAACGTTTTTCTCCATTCGGACAATGATAAATTAAAACGCCGGGGAACTTCTGGTGAAACCAAATCAAGAAGCCGTATTGGTGCGATGCCTCGGTAGCTTGTTTTGTTGTTTTACTTTTCATCTTCTTGTAAACCTCCTTCGTTTACTTCGCGCCGGGTAGTGAGTGTGTGGAATATAATTGCAAATATTTTCTACAATAGACGACCCAATATCAGTTACAACTAACGAGACTATTAAAGAACAAACCCATTCTGGGCATGTATAATTTAAAACAAACCATACAGAAATCCAAAATAAAATAACAAACGCAACATTTATAATCAAATTGGTTTGCGCAACAACAATTACTAAATAAATTACAAAACATGGAATTAAAATAGAAAGAGCAGTCTTTAAAATTTCTGAAATGATGTTAAATATTTTTATATTTCTTCCCCCACATCCCTTTTATATTACCAGCATTTTTATTCACGCTAGATCGTTTACAAATACTATAATACTTTCCCGTTACAGGATTATAAACCTTTTGTTCGGACTTCGCATATAAAATTTTATAAATATCTTTAACCGCGCCGTCAATTATCCTGCATTCACGCTCTGCTTTATTGATGGGCAAATTTATTTGAATCTTTAAAAGGTTCATAACTATTTCGTCGTGTTGTTCTTGTGTGTATTCATAGTATGGTGTTGTTGTCATTTCATTCTACCCCACAATAAATATCATAATAACTCTCACTCGGATAAATATAATAACTACATCTATTATTGTCTATTAATATATTATACTTTGCACTACTTATCATAGGGAAATCAACTTCGGAATTGTTATCGGTGTAACTATACATTTCTTGTGTATTTCGAAAACACTCATTACTCATTTTTATAGAAACATTTATTCCTTTTTGTTCGTGTCGAATATGAAATTTTACATAATGTGGAATATATGTAAAATCCTCATGTGTATAATTTTGATATGCGAAATTGTAATTTTTATCCACCCCCAAATAATTATATAAAAAATTACAGTAATTACTATAAACAATATCATTTGTTTTAAATGACATATCTTGCTCGTGTGTAAAATATAAAACAAGACCAAACAATGTGCAGCCAATTAGCATACACATTATAATAAAAATAAATGTGTGTTTCATACCTCACACCACCCCACAAACCTTTCTCGGAATCCACCATATCAATAATGCCACTACTGCCCATAATACAAAAATTGATGCGCCATTTAATGTTTCTCTTATTGTCATGGTTTCCTCTTCGGTATATTAAAATAATAATGCCCGCCGCGTTCCGTCTTTTGCCAATACAATATCCAAAACACTTTATTCTTTTCGAGAGCACTAATTATTTCTTCGTTGCCACTCCATCCACCGGTGTGCAATTCAAGTTCACGCGTGTTCTTGTCGTATTTGAAATAACCAATATCTGCATATGCCCACATGCTTTTTATCATACAAATAAGATCGCATGGTTCTGGGTTTTTAATGCAGTCGTAGGTTTCGATGTAGTTTAGGTTTGTCATGTTTCCTCCTTCAATCTCTTAATTAACCAATTAGAAAATCGAACATATCCCATATATAACAATGCAATAATAGATATAACGAGCATTGTTATCCCAAAAAATAAAATCGGCGCTGCCGCTAATGATGGCGTATTATTTGGTAGAAGGTGTAATACGATAAGCGAAAATACAAAACACTCAATCCCAGATATAAAAAATTCAAACACAACCGGATCGCAAGTTTGCATCTTTCCCCTATCTCTTGCTTCTTGTATTGGTGTTGGCATTTTTACCCCTCCAACTTCTGCTGCGTCGATTGCCCCTTTGCAAAGACGAAGCCGGTCACTCTAGTAAATTTACCATCGGGTCGGACTTCGATCTTTTCAACTTTCCGCCAATTGGGATATTCTTTTAATGCTTCCTCCACCGATTTTGATTTTCCTCCAAGTTGTTGAACCAATGCACGCGCTTTTTCAGCGGCGTAGTTCCGGTGATCAAGGCAGATCCAAATCGGATAGGCACGATCCATTCTATCAATAAATTCCACTTTCACCGACGGTATTTTTCCCGGTTTGGAGTGTTTGGAAACGTAGGTGTCAACTACATCTATAATGTAGGGTTTTATTTGATCACTCATTACCGGGCCAGAATACGCGGTAGCACCGTGCCTTGCTTCGGTGTCTTCATCTTTCGGATAAACAAACCCACACCCCGGACAAACAGATAACCGCGCGTGGTGAATGCAGTGGCAACGCTCGCACTCACGCATAGGCGGTTTTGCTGGTGGTTTCCCAAATATATCTTTTCCATGTATCTTTACTGGATCTATAGAATCAATCGGGCCATGTTCAATACAATTATTTCCAAAATCGAGCAAAATAGCGTTTGCCTTGTTTGTCGTCGGGGAAGGTCTCATAGAACGGCCCACCATCTGGATGTAGCGCCCCGTTGATTTTGTACTTGTTAAAAGCGCCACAAGATCAATAGCCGGAACGTCCAATCCTTTTGTGTAGATTCCGACGTTAATCAAACATCTCAATTTACCATTTCTATATTTTTCCACAATTTTATTTCTTTCTTCAGACGGTGTATCTCCGGTTACAATCTCGCAATCAATTTTATGCTTTTTTAATTCTTCGGCAACGTGCTCTGAATGTTTTATACCAGAAGTAAATATCAACCAGCACTTTCTATCCTTACCATATTCCACGATTTCATTAACAGCCTTTTCAACCAATATCTTCGAATCTGCTGCATAGGCAAGATCTTTAGAATTATAATCTCCCGCTTGAACGCGCACTCCCTTTAAATCAATTTTCGCCAATCCGCCTTTGCTAATTACATTTACCAAATATCCTTCTTTAATCAATCTCTTCATATCACAGACATACACAATATCTTCAAATAAAGCATCGTCTCCTTCGTTTAACATTCCGTCGGAAAGCCTAAATGGTGTTGCGGTTAGACCAACGACCACAAAATGCGGTGATGATACCCGAAGTTGTGTAAAAAATTTCTGGAATCTTGTTGTGGATTTGGGTGAAACTAAATGAGCTTCGTCAATTATGACAACATCCACACGACCGAAATCATATGCTTTATTATACATACTCTGAATGCCACAGCAAATCACGGTTGGCTTAACACTTTTCTCACGTAACCCCGCACTGTAAATTCCAATGTTGCATTCTGGGTAGTGGTTTTTTATAGATTTGTAATCCTGCGAAATTAATTCTCTGGTGTCGGTAATAACCAATATTTTAATGTCGGAACTATCCAAACATAATCGTTTAATCATCTCTGCCAAAATAATGCTTTTCCCAGAACCCGTTGGGGAGACGATCAGAGCGTTTCTACCGTTTCCACTTTCCCAGTAGTTCCAGACTGCTTGGACAGCCTCGTTTTGATAATCCCGAAGAATTGCCATTTTACCACCCCCACATATCATGATATGCTTTATGAGAATTCTTCAACATGGTGATTCCATTATTTATATCCCATAATTCTTCGCATGATTCTGCTTCTTCCAAAGTCGTTATATTATATTTTTCTATTATTGTATGGAAAGGTATTATATGGTGTGCTTGAATAGGGTTTTTGCGTGTTCCTTTGCATCCGCTGAACCAATCTCGGTAATTATCTCTGGCAAATATAGAAAGAATCCATTTTCTCATTTTTGTGCAATGTCTAATTTGATTATTTAATGATGTGACACCATCCTTCCATTGATATGCATTTTCACCACGTCTTATATATCTTAAATTTAAACATTTATCCTCTGACCATTTTTTCCCGATTCGAAATTTGCGACTGCATTCATCAGAACAAAATTTCCCCCTTTCGTGATCAACTTTGTATTGTGTGGTTTCAAATTCTTTCCCACATTGCTGACAAACACGATTTATACGTTTTCTTCTGGCAATCGATTTACATCCAACCGAGCAATATTTCCCACCACCCCTAACAATATAAGATGTCCACACTTCAAATTCTTTTCCGAATGTCAAGCATTTACATTTTATTTTACTTCTATTTCCGATATATGCACACTCACGAGAACAATATTGCGGGTGTTGATATGGATATTTTACTTCGAATACAATTCCACATTGTTTACAAATACGCAAAACATCACGGATTTTTGATTCCGTTGGATGTAATATTTTATTTCTTTCCCTCCCATATTCACTTTGGCAATCTTTACACCACATTTGCAATCCATCTTTTCTACTTTTTTCTCTCCTAAACTTCGTTAACGGCAATCCCCTCTTACACCGACTACAAACCTTTGTTTTAATTTCTTCTTCCATTTAACGACCCAACCCAATCAAAATCAACCTTCCAACAAGTTGCCGTGACATGATATTGAAGTCTTGACTTCGGACAATAAAAAACAGATTCGCCGCGCATTAATCTATCAACAGCATCACATCGCGCAACGGAATTCTCTTCTTTTAAACATTCACATTTTTTGTATTTAGTCATTATAAGTATTATGTTTTAATAGTATTTAATACTATCGTTTGATTCAACATCCTCGCAGATTCATTCATCATATTTTGTTGAAACACAAACAACGGATTGTTCGTAACAAGACCACTATACAAGAACCCAACGGGGTCGTGAATAAATTGCGCTCCTAGAACCACGATACAGACGATTAAACCGACAATGCAAACGGCAAGAATGCCATATAACAAAATTTCGGGTGCATAGACTGTTATTAATATTAGAATAATTATTAATAATAAACCCACTATAAGAAGATCGGTCATTTTAACTTCTCATTATGCACTGAGCATTCACTTAACATTTTAAACGGACATGGTAATCCATAAAAACCACAATCTTCATTAGTGCAATCGCCAGTAAAGTTGTATCCACATTCCCACGATTCATCTGTCATACTAGAACTTTCCCAAATTGTGAATTTAAATAATCATATGTAGCCATCATTGTTGGAACGATTGTTGGTTTAGAAACAACAGAGTTTAAACCGGGATCTAAAATATCCAACCCATAATGTAATGGAGTTCCATTCCCGCATTGCTTGTCTTTCATTATAATATATTCATCCAACGAATATCGTATATCATCGGTTCTCCCACTTCCAAAGGTTGGTGAGTCTATTATAAAATCCACACTATATTTATTATGTTGGTAAACGAGGAAATTTTTTATTTGACTCCAATTTCCTTTATATTCTCCCTTCCCATATGCATCATAAATAAACGCATGAAAATCACCGTTATTTTCACACCAACCGGGTTGATTACCAATCATTATAACATGAGATGATTTTTGATAATAATATCCACATAAAATAATGGCAATTGTGAAAATTATAATCATCGCAATTTTTAATTTATTTTCTACCATCACAATCACCTTCACGGAAACGGATTCTCGTACATGGTCTCATTATCAAACTCATTCTCCAACTCCTCCTTATCAGTTAAAGGGTCAAGAATGGGTTCCTCTTTCTTCTTCACCATCAACTGACGACGCGCGTATTCGTGGGACATTAATCCCCCATATTAAAAAATGATGCAAGCATTCCTTCAATAATCAAAGTCGCTCCAAAAATGCTCCCCCAGCAAAATAGTTTTATATCAGAATGACCAATGAGCGCGCACCATAATGTTATTGTTGACAAAATCAAAATGAAAAATCCTATTACAACAACACAATTTATAAATTTGTGATAATCAACTTTTTGTTTGCCGTAAGAATCGTCTGTTGTCACAATTACCCTTCCACTTCTTCATTACCCACGATTTCCTTCAACTCTTTATATACTTCAAAAATTTTCCTTGCTGTAGGGAAAGGAATGTTTGTTCCTTCCATCGCTTCAATCGTTGCCATTAAATGGCGAATTTTTAAATTTTCATCTTTTGTTATACTCATTCATACTCCCCCTCATACGTCGCTTCAAACTCATCGCCCTTTATTTTCACCGTTGCAACACGACCATCTGGTAATTTTACTTTGAGTGTGTCTGCATTAACACCGATAATTATTCCGTCATAAAGTTGTGTCGGGCATAATGGGAAGGTTATCATATGTATGTATAGAACGCGTTAGTATTTAATGGTTGTTGTTTATTTTTCCACACTCACTACACAACTTCCCACAATACCAACATCGTGCCGGCACAAGAAACGGCGGGGTTAATGAAACGTCGCATGTTGGGTTGTTGCAACAATCTGTGTTTGGGTGTTTTATGGATGTTGTTTTGATGCACATAATAATACCATTGTTTCAAAAGTATTTATAACTTTGTAGAATAGAAAAGTTTAAATATCAGATATTTTTCTTATTAATAACCTTTTCCAAATCCACGCTCAATACATTCCCAGCGCCATTTATAATACCCCCTTCGTATTCGATAGTGCCCTTTTCCGGGTCTGCACCAATTAACCGAAGCGGCACAAGTTCCGGAATAAAAATGTGTCCCACACAACCCTGCTTCTGTTCAAACTCACTAATCACCCTTTTCTCAAAACGTCCACACGTCCACGTGCCGTCTACTTCGGGGGTAGAGAAAGCGCAGGTGCGGCAACTCACAAGGGGGAGTCCGCCGTGCCAGCATAAATCCGCGTGGTCGCAGAATTTACAGCAGAACGATGTTTCTTTGTCTCCCAACTTCTCCAATGGTATCGACGAATATACCACGCGCTTTGCCTTATCTGCCTGTCTTTCTGCAAAATCTTTATCGTAGTATATTCGTTCAGAAAAAATTTCGTCTGTATCTTTATTTACAACGAAAAAGAAGGCTCTTGTTAACTTAAACCACCTCATATAATCTTGGACTTGAGCGTAATAGAGTGGCTTGATCTTCTGAACCCCTTGCTTTTTTATGAGATTAAAATATTTGTTGGAAGCACTTTTAATTTCTAAAATATGCCACTCTTTTGACTCTTCAAACCCTTGAGCGATACCATCTACACTCCCACTGTGGTGTGGGCAATCCTCGTCAAAACAAGATAATTGTTTTCCGGAAGATGGATCACGGTCGTATACGCAGACGCCAATATTTCTCAAATCATTTATAATACGTTCTTCTTCGATTTTCCCCGTGGCAAAAAGCCTCTGCATTCTACCAATGAAATTGGGAGAAGAGCAGTGTCTAAATGAATACCATAACTTTCTTTGACAGTCCTCACCGATCAAAGAGGCTCCGAGATGCGGTCTTCGCCATTCAATATTTTTATCCACATAATATTTATAAATTTTATCAACCGTTGGTTGATGTTGGATTGGTAGTTCGGCCATTTTACGTCACCTTAAAAAATATTGAGAATGTTATGTTTGGAGGAGTAATTGGCGGCATCGCTAACAACACAATATTAATCATATACACGGCGGAAGTAAGAATCCCTATACAACATAACACTACCCCAAATAACAAAAATATAATATCTTTAGAATCAAAAATTTTCCACGAAATCAAAATACAAATTATACCTATTACACCCAATATTAAACCAATTAATATTGGGCGGGGTATCATCGACAACGGAATAACAATTTCAATCATTTAAAACTCCTAAACACCTCTCCACGGAACGAACCGAAAAAAGAGGTTAATTTATTTCCTTTCCCACGGCTTCTTTGCCTTAGCCCCGCCAGTACCACCAACAACCGGCGCAGCACCCTTTACCGGCGCAGTCGCATCCGTAATGTCCTTAAGTTCTTTTCCATCGGTGCGGGAATAACCTTTAATCACATTTCGATCTTCAAACCCGTTTGAACCGGCGCGAATGCCCACGCTGATTACCAGCGGCTTTCCATGAAGTTCCGCGCTGTCCTTCGGATGTAAAACACCAGTTGCACGACAAACAGCGGAAAGCGCGCGCTGTGCTATTTCAACAGTCTGTGTATTCGTGTTAACAAGATTGAGTGTGTCGAAAATTTTCCGTCCCTTGAAGTCTCCTTCTGCTACCTCATAGGTCAGCAACAGATACTTTCCGTCGCCTTTCTTGGTATCTTTCATTTCGCTATCAACAATAATTGCCAAATAATCGTCTACGGGGATTGGGGTGAATTTTCCCATCGGATCTACGACGTTGCTATCAAAGTTTAATTCAGTCATTTTATATCAGTCTCCTTTTATTTCTGTTATTTCATCATATCCGCAATACTCGTCATCTGCATATGATATAGCATCTTCCAAACTATCAAATTCATCATATATCGTTTGTTCCGGTATATGAATCACAAATTTCTTTTTCTTCGGATATTCCTTTTTGGGAGGATGCAACTCTGGATATTCCTTTTCCATGTGTTTTTCTACATCTTCCTTAAATCCCACGATCATTCCTCTTTCTTTACACTTCCACCCGGAATATACTTCTCAAATTCCGTGTAATCCAGTGGCATTTCATCGGGCATATTACGGTAACGTTTCTTTGCTACATAGCCTGCTGTTGGAGCAACATGCAAGACGCGCTGTCCTGTTGACACGGCAATATTTCTGGTCTTGTCAAAACCTGCTTTTTCACTACGAGTCAGAGTTGTGAGCGAACAGAACCCCACCACGTCGCCCCATTCAACAATTTTAGCAGCCGCAAGTTTCTGGAGTTTGAGCGTGTTCTTGTCGTATGCGGAACACAGGGGATCTTCAATCTTGACCACGGCAGAATGCGCAACCAGAATAACCATCATTCCCTTTGTATCGCGCAGATATGTCAAGGCATCAAGAAAATCCTGCCACTCAGTCATGCATTCAACATAACCGCGCCCGTAACCCGGGTCTTCGATAGACTTTGCGTTGAGACGTTTGCACGTAGCCTTCCATACAAGGGGTTGGAACCAATCGAGCGTATCTATAACCACGGTCTTGTAATCATGATCGGTCGTGGCAAGGATCTGAATACAATCCATCACCTCTTCATAGGAACGCGCTGCGCGGGGTTTGCCATTTTCATCCTGTGGGATCGCAGTGGCGTCAATGTCTCCCAATCCATCTTCAGTAAGAATTAAAATGGAGTCTTTTGCCATAGACCCGAAAGTAGATTTGCCAATTCCTTCAGGTCCATAGATAACAACCAATGGGATTTTAGGAGCGTTCTTCTTTGAAATTTTGTTTAAATCAATCACAATAGATCTCCTTTCGTTTTGTTCGTTTGTCGTTTCATGTTACGGTCGGGGCAGCATATGCCCAAATCGCGTATCTATGTAGGACGCGTTAGTATAAATAGTTATGGTTGGAAGATTAAAAACCAAGTCCACCATAACTATTTGAAACCATAGTTAAATATTGACCAAATTGAAAAACACGTGGAACTAAAAAACCAAACACAAAAATAAGTAAAAACGTGGTAATCAAAATAGTTATAATGTCGGTCTTACTAAAAACATCTGCAAATGTTACCGTTTCCTTTTCTTCTTTAATCATATTTTATTATCCACAATTTTTTGAATGCTCGGGAAATCTGATAATTTGATGGATTCTGTGAATCTTATATTAATCCCAGTAATTTGATCATCTTGAGAATTTACCACAAGAGAACTTCTTAATTCTCTAACCGACGCAAATTTTATTACAAGATTAATTGTATCTTTTGTATCTCCATTCATAATTAATTCAGCCCACCGGATAACCTGCGTTCACGCATTCTGATAGCCACGCGGGGCGATTGCCAATATTATTGTTATCAAATGGCACGTAGCACGTCTCAACCCACTGCGCTTTAACCAACTCTTCTAATAAATCATTTTGTTTAGTCAGAGCGTTTAAAACGATCTGGTCTTGTGTGGGGCACATTGAGAGGTGGGATCGCCCATCCGTGGAGTTTAAACCAATGTCGGTCCAAGTCCAGCTGTCATTGCTTCCCCCGATATACCATTTTTCTGACGAAGCGGGCTGTATTGAATTCTGCACTTTTGATTCATCTCCCATTACAGGAGTAATGCATAGAAGGAGGAGAAGGATTATCAAGAATTTTGTTTTCATAATAGTGTTATACGCGTTTATTGGATATATAGTTTTCATATCATTTCCCCGACTTCGTTCTATTATGGTGCATACAAAGCATCTGACAATTATCTTCTACCGATTTTCCACCTTTTACCCACGGAACAATATGATCCGCTTCCATCTCTTCAAACTCATAATGTTTAGAGGGATCACATATAGGGCATATACCTTTTTGTCTTTCATATACTTTTGTTGTGATTTTTTCATCAAAGGTTCGTAAGTTTAAAGACGACTGATCTTTTTCTCCACTCAACAGGAATTTATAAATACCTTTTTTATTTCCCACTTCATCGTCATCCATAAGTTCTTTGATGCGATCTTCCATAATAGAGGGGGTGTATTTAAAATCCTTATATTTATTATAGAATATACCCCATTCTAACCCTTTCATTTCTTTTCTATAATTTGAAAATATTGCTTTCACCCAATTAATAACCCCTTGGAAATATAACCACATTTCATTGGCATTAGTATCATGCTGGTGGATTGACATATAGTCTTCTATCCCAATACCGTCTCTTTCAGAAATCCATTTTATAGCGGTTTCCAAATAATCTTGTCTTATAGACGAACCCACCAAATATTTACTTGCAATATCGTGAGCAGGGCACATATTTTTTGAAAAATATTTTTTAGCGTCAGAAAGCCACTCTCCCGTATAAGTGGCATTCCGCAATTCTTGATCAGTGAGTTTGATACCTGCTATATTTATAATTTTAAACCAATCTAACTTCTCCTTATCATTGCCTTGACAAATATAAATCATCAATTTATAATTTAATATTTGTTCCTTTTCCACATCTGTGAGATTGTGAAAAAACATACAATCTACTGAAAAATCACCATTAATATATTGGCAAATACTCACTGTTCTTTGCTGACCATCAAGCAATTCATATGTGCCATTATTATTAACTACCCAATACATAATATTTAATGGGAACCCTTTAACAATTGTTTTAATAACTTCGTTTCTTTGATTAACATTATAAACAAATTCTCTTTGAAATGGTGGGCGAATATTTAGTTTACCATTATATCCAAATGCCCCATTTTCAACATCATCCACATATCCTTCTGATATTTCTTTAATAGGTATTTCTTTTAGTATTATTTTCATCTACTTCACCTTTCTTTTTATAACGATGCGAGCATAAACTTTTTTTCCATTTATATATGGATACCCATAATTAAATTCATCAATCTTTGTGGTTGTCATACATCCAATAATCTCAAACTGATCTGGGTTATATTTATCAATAAATGTAATTGGAACACCGAACTCGCCAAAATAATCTATTGGTATATCTTTAATCTTATTCACATTAATAGCATCATAATTGTCATATTCGGGATACTCTACATCATTATATTTTTTATAAAGAATCAATTCTTCGCATCTCTTCTTTATTTCGAGATTTGTAAACCAATAAGTATTACCCATACCACGATATTTAATCCCATTTTCTTCTCTACATCCATTACTATTTAATTCATAATAATTAGGCACTATATATTCTTTATATCCATTATTATACCCAACCCATATTTTATTCTCTTTAAGCAGGGGGAAAATTTCTTTATAAGTAATAGCATTCAAACTCCCAATAATCAAAAACCTCTTTTCATATTCCATCAACTGCGCTACATATTCACGGAATAAAGAAAATGGTGGGTTGGTAACAACAATATCGGATTCTTTCAATAACTCGATACATTGCGGGCTTCTAAAATCACCGTTTTCTTCCAAATTTGTTTCTTTAAAGTCCACGCCGTCGTATTCTAGTTTATATGTGGGTTTCAATGAATCATAATGTGTCGATATTAATTTCTTCAACCCAAGATATTTAAACTTTAAACAAAAATAACCCGTGAAGTTACTTTCTCTCGGATCATCACAATTGCAGAAAACGGTCTTCCCTTTGAAATATTCTTTATAATGTTTTAATTCCTTTTCTATATCGGACATTTGTGTGTAAAACTCATCCTGCTTATCTTTCTTTGCTTTGTTAAGTTGGCAGTTCTTTGAAGTTGTAGTCATTCTTAATCACAACACTATATGCGTCCATCGTAGATATAATTTTCTATGTTGCTCCGGATTCACCATGTTCAAAACGCGCAGAACGGGCTTTGTATGCGGCATCTTTAGTTAACACTTCAAATGTGTCTTGTTTAAAGTATTCCCACTGTTCGTCGTCCGGATGATATAGTGAAACAACATTTGAGTTTGTATCCCATTCAGAAACAAATACAATTCTATCTTCTCTTCCCGTTCTAACTTGTAATCCCACCCAATCCCCATCTACTCCAAATATACATTCGTCATCATATGAACCACCGCCGCTATCACAAGAGTCCCACCCATAAAACCAACCAATATAATTCCAAGGCGATCCACGCATCAACACAATCGCATTGTTTATTTTGCTAGAAAACTCACTATATAAACCACTTCCTTTATCGCTATCGGGTTTGATCTCAACAAAAACTTTAATTTCTGGTAACCAAAAATCCGGCAAATACCATTTTCCATTAATATCATAACCTTCGATTTCATATTCCCATTTTATACCAAGAACATCAAAGTAGACAGCATATCGGGCTTCTAATCTTGACCTAAAATTGCATCCTTTATACTTGGTTTGTATTGGCTTTATTTCAGTCATGCATATATGTAAGTTCTCATACTATTTATACTTATCTAAACAATTTTTATCAAATGGATACAATTAAATACTAGAAGCACCTACATTGTTTACATGTTGACACTGGAAGAAATTGTTACTATTTTACAAGACCGGAACTTAAGCGAAGTCAGTAGAAGAACAGGACTTGCAATACCAACGGTTTGGAGAATAGCAAATAATCAGGCGGGTAATGTTGGATATGAAACAGTGAAACGCCTCTCCGACTACTTAGAAAAGAAACCCGGTGAGTGATATCTTTGGAAAACACATTGTTCATTCCGCGCGCGCTTGAAAACAGAGTTAAACTCATTAAGTTAAAACAGAAATCCAAAATTCCCGACCAAGATACTTGGAGTGTCGAAAATAGCTTCTTCCCGAATGATACAGAAATCATAGATCATGTATCTTCGGGAAAAAATTATGGTATAATCCCAATCAACAATACGATAGTAATTGATTGTGATACCGAAGAATTATATTCGACAATCGGGGGACATTGGAAAAAAACACTTACTGTGATTACTGGGAGAAGTGGAGTTATCGGAAGACATTTGTTTTTCGATTGCCCCGACTCCCCAAAAGATAAAATATTAATAAATGATCCAAATAACCCAAAAATACAACTCGGGGATATAAGGGGCAGCGAATCGCCATTTTATACAGTTGGCGCTGGAAGCATTCATCCAGATACCGAAAGAAAATATAAATATAAAGACCCGAATGCTTCTTTGATTTCTATATCTTGGAAAGATATTCAATCTGAATTGCTCGACAAATTCAAATTAAAAATCAAAGAAGAAATACCAGTCAAAACAAAAAACATTGCACAAAACCCGTTGACGAATAAACTAAATTTGCGAATAGAAAATTTCGCTATGCCAACCGGTAAAATCGAAAGGCGCGCAAATGGAGATATACAAGGCACGCATCCAATACATGGTTCCACTACAAAAATGAATTTTGCTATAAATTCGAATAAGAATGTCTTTCATTGTTATCGTCACGACGTTGGTGGCGACCCGATATCTTGGATAGCGTATGCACATTGTGGTGTTCCAGAAGAAGATTGTAATAAATTAACAGATGATCAATTTAAAGAAGTTGTTGAATGGTTACGTGACAATGGTTTTGAAAAGGAACTTAAAGAACTAGACGAAAAATATTCACCAAACTTAAATGTAGAAATAATAGATGAAAGATCTATAAATAATATTATAAATCAAAAACCCCCTACTAAAACCACAACTACAAACAATCCACCAATTGTTGGTAACACAATCGACATGGAAATAAAAGCTGCAAATGACAGATGTAAACTTCCAAATTTTCCCGAAATTGACGAAGGGTTATTTAAAGAATATATAGAATTAGGTAAACGAGTGTCATATTCTTTGCACGAATTTCACTTTGCGGCATTGCTTTCAATTGCATCAATGGCTATAAAAAGAAGAGTTCTTATACAAGTAGGGATGACAAAAATTTATACTAATGTATTTGCAATGGTGGTCGGTCATACAACAATTAGTGGAAAGTCCGTAGCATGTAATATGGCCATCGATTCATTTTCCCAAGCAATCATCCATGAAGAAAACTTAAATAAATTACAATCAACCAATCTTCTCCGTGGGACAATAAGCGAACCCGCACTTATTCAAGGATTGGATGAAACATATAATTCCCTTTGGTATTACGATGATTGCGCTGGATTTTTTGAAGATGCTGGTAATTGGAATGCACATGTTCTTGGAACATTATGCAGTTTATATGATTGCACTGCAATTGAAAGAACGCTTTCAAAACGCGGAAAAAACGGGGAGAAATATAAATGGGAATGCCCAACACCATTTATGTCTATATTATTCAATACAACGAATAAAGATATTGAAACTGTCGCAAGCGCACGGTTGTTTTCATCCGGATTTTTCCCACGATTAATGTGGTTTTATGGTCAGGGTGGAACACCGAGGAAGAACGAAAATGTATCTGAAAGCGATAAGAAGATTACCAACAATGTGTTTAAAGAGATTGTTGGGTTAAGAACAAAACTTGAAATATATCCAGATGATGGTATTATATTTGGGGTATGCAACGAAATAGAAGATTGGAAACTTAACTCAACGCTTGGAAAACTTGGTGTTGAAGACGAATCATATAGAACATCAATTTCAAGAGGGTTTATACATGCGTATAAAATTGCAGTGATCCTTACTATGGTCGATAAAGAATTCCAAAGAAAAAATATACCGGAAAGGTTAAAAAAACTTGAACCCGGTGAAATATATCAACCAATAGTGCTAACAATTCCCCATAAACACGCAATGATGGCAATAAAGATAGTAAACGATTATCTTATACCACGTATGATGTATGTATACGATCTATGCAATAATTCGGATATGAAAAACCACCAAGTGATTGTAAGAAAGGCTATAATTGGATTTGGGGGTTCCGTGGAAAGAACCAAACTTTTAAAGAAGACGCATCTTAACAGCAAAGACCTTAATACTGCATTGAATACTATGGTAGAATCTGGAGAAATAAAGATGTATGAGAATAAAAAGACTGGTAGCGATAAACCAACAACATTTGTTATCTTAAATGATTAGTGTTAAATAAATATAATTAACTTAATAACTTTTGTTTTACTTAATTATTTTTAATTAACTTATTAAACTACATGTTCAATCATTATAAATAAATTTGATTTAACATGATTAATTATTATAATATATTGTAAATATATTTTATTTAACTTTTCATATTTATTAATCATTTCTATTAAATAGCAAGTTCACAAAGTTCACAAAGTTCACAAAGTTCACAAAGAGTACGTAGTTATCATACCCTATTTTTTAACGTCGTAGTTACTTCTATAATAGATAGGGTCTGTGAACTTTGTGAATTTTGTGCGTTATGTGAGCTTTGTGCGTTTTGTGAACTTGGTAATACGTATACTCGTTTTCCATCGGAAATGATGGTTAAATAAATTTTTTAATACGCGCGTTGTTGCCAATGGAAAGCGCGGTTTCCCTATCAATTTTCAAAACCATGAACACTTACTCACAAAACAATAGAACCGAGAAATCTTACGCAGGTATTGCGGCTCTATGTTGATTTTGTTGTGGGTGTCGAAAATGGTTTTGCTTGTGTGGGAAAACTATATAATGTTTGAATGCGTATAGTTTGGTATGGAAGATAGTGTTGAAAATGCACAAAAAGTGCTTAACGAATTAAAGGAAGATATTAACGAGAGAATTAAAGGTCTCAGCAATATGATGCAGAAAGAATCTATCACCCCAACACAATTCGTGACAATTGCAGCAGTAAAAGGTGAACTTGAACGATTTATTGATGCTTACCCAGAACTTAAAAATTATTGAGGAGTGGTAATATGGTCGAAAAACTACACACAATCCACTACATCTGCGTCTGGAACTATGCCAACCTTCCAGACCCCATTAAGAGTTGGATGGAAAAAGAACACATTGCAAGAGATGACCTTGATTGGATTGCATTGGTTCCACCGTGTTACTCGGATGTATGGATTAATTGGTTAGAAGAACCAGTATTTGGTTGCTGCTCCGTAAAGACATATGATTTCGGTAAAGATCACAATCTCGTGTTTGGGTATCATGCATGAAATTCCAATACGCATTTATTCTATGCATTTTATTCCTTCTCATTGTCGGTTGCACCCAAACCGTGCCTGCGCCCATAAATAACAACGGTAATCTTGCTGTTCACTTCATCGATGTTGGTCAAGGAGATTCAGAACTTGTCCGATTTCCCAATGGTGAAACAATGCTCGTGGATGCAGGCACAACGGATTCCGAAGTGTCGGAACTTGCGTATCTAAAGAAGATTGGTGTAACACACCTAGACGCAGTGGTTGCAACCCATCCGCATGTGGATCATATTGGTGGTATGGAATACATTATCACGAATGTTCCAACGTCTGAATACATTGATGGCGGATCAACTTCCACAGAAAAAACTTATACTTCGTTGATGACTAAAATTCCCAACCACGTGATTGTTCGTCATGGAGATTCTATTGTTTTAGACCCAAACGTGTCTGTGAAAGTTTTGAGCAGTAAAGGATATGTTGATTCCGAAGATTTGAATGAACAGAGCGTGGTTTTACAAATCACGTATGGTAGAAATACATTCTTATTAATGGGAGATGCCGGATACCCGATTGAAACTAAACTTGTGACGAGTGGCGATGAATTAGGCGCGGATGTTTTGAAGGTTGGGCATCACGGAAGTTCAACGGCGAGTAGTGTGCAATTTTTAAATGCCATCGTGCCAAGATATGCGGTGATTGAAGTTGGAGCGAATAATAAATACGGACACCCGACGAAACAAACACTGGCGCGGTTGGAAAAGGTGAAAGTGTATAGAACGGATTTGGGTGGGACGATAGTTATAAGTAGTAATGGGGATAATATAAGTGTGATATGAAATGACCTGCCCAAATGCTCCATATGGAATAGTAGACTCCGCATACATCGAAGGTGTTGAAAAATACGCTGGCAAAAAGTTCACGCGCATTGGAAAGTTCAATCTTGAACTCTTGTGCGAGACATTAGAAAAGGTATGCGCGGAAACTTCTGGAGAAGTAGAGTTACTTTCGTTATCCGATATCGAAATGCCTATGGGTGGAAAGGCAGGTATGTTTGTGATTAAGTATGATGGGGAGAATTATATTGCGTTGGCTGGGGTGAGGGAATGACTCCAAAAGACGCAGATGATTTAAAACAGATGGACGCTTCGATAGAAAATCACATCCGACGAATTGAACGATTAAAAACTTTAAAAGAAGTATATGATCGTTTAGAAGGAATGTCATATCAAGATTTCGAAAGTGGGTGCAAACACGCTGTTGTAGATTGGTCGGATATTGATTGTTTGTTTGCAGAGTTAGGAGGAGAGGAATAAACTATGATAACGATCAACGAACTTGAAAATTATTACGTTTATAATCAACCAATATCAGAAAGAAGTAGAATCAATGGTGTTATCAAAGTTGACGAAACCGCGTGGAAATCAGAAACTGATTTTAATGGGCCGGTGAAAAAATGAGTGACGCATTATCGGATATTCGAAAAGCAGATCGTAATAGACCGAGATATTCACAAGTTGAATATGAAGATGCTATTAGAAAGGCGAGAGAAGAGGAAAGGAATAAATGTCCAACATTCGACAGTATTGCTAACGAAATACGTTTAACTGACGCCGGATATGTTAAATGCAAATTTGATGGTAAGTGCGAGTGTGACACGTGTGGAAAGAAAAGTAAAGAACTTTATACACATCTTGATTGGGAAACAAACGAATCTGACGGTTGGGTTTGTCCAGATTGTGCTTTTAAAGTATTACGCGATGCGCGCACCGAATCGTTCTTGTTTAATCAAGAAATAGAAAATGATCACATAAAAGAAATACAAAAAGAAGCAAATCCGTTTAATAGATCGTGTTTAGGAAATATTCATGACTGCCCATGTGAAGACGAATGCGGTGCAAAAAGCGATTGTTTTAAATTTGCCAATATTATAAATAAACACGAAATAATATCTACCCACTGTGGTTATGAGAAGGCATTAAGTGATATGAAAAATCGTGCCGATTGCGGATTTTATATTAAAGGGGTTTCGGACACGCTGGAAGGTAGGATTTATAAAACTATAGAATTACTTCAAAATTCTAATATGATGGATTCTGAAGAGCAGTGCAAAATGTGTGAAGAACAACTCGGTTCTGCATATTGCATAGGATGTAAAGAATGAAATAAAAACTAAAAGTTGGCGGGACGCTGCCCGCCTATTGTATCGATTGTGGAGATTTGTTGTGTGGTATGGTTTTCTTCTAACCTCGGTTTGTTTTAGGAGTGCCGACCCACTCCATGAAAAGATAGTTTGTTCTTATTAATAAACTTTTCGGTTAGAAGGAAAGGTATTTAAAGTTAAAACGCATATAATATTGCCATGAGAAAATATTGTGCTATGGTAGATGTTGACAACACCCTCTTCGATTTCGCCACGCCATTATACGAAATGTTTATAAAGGATGGAATTAATATTTCACCACCCACAGAATGGAATATTTGGGATTATTTTTATCCCGAGTACATGACCAGCAAAGTAGCGCACGAGTATTTCAACAATGTGCATTCACATCAATTGGAATACGAGCCATTTGAAGATGCGCGCGTATTTTTGAGAGATTTGATGATGTATTATAAAGTGGTAATTGTATCTCATAGGCGACCGCACCACTGTGGCATTCTAAAAGAATGGTTAGATATTAACCATTTGTCATATGATGAAGTTAAATGTTCAAACGATAAAACTAAAATGTTTGACAAAGATGTTTTCGATGTGGTTATTGATGATTGCCCTATGACACTAACGGCGGCGAAAAATGCAGGCATTGTTGGTTACGGATTGATTCGTCCGTGGAATGTTGGATGTAAAGACGGGGTGTTATTGTCTACATTGACGGAGATTGGGAAGTGTGGGGGTTGGATAGAATGACTCGTGCGGATTATTGGAATCAACAGATAGCATTTGACTGCCCAATTACAAAGAAGCGACATACTTTAAATGATTGCTTTCATAGATGTCAAGAGAATGGTTTTGAATATTTAGAATCTAATAAAAGGGTAGAGGCATTTTTATATTGTTGTTTAGATTCGCAAGAAAGGTTTTTACATGACGGAAAGGTTAGGAGAGATCTTTGAACTGTAAGATAATATCTAATAGTTGGGTTATCACCACAGTGTGATAATCAGAAGAATATATTAGTGATAATAATGCTAGACAAATATAAACGCTACCACATCGGACGTATAATCCGCGCGACCAATAATCTATTTAAAGAGCCAGATTCCATCTGCCATAAGTGTCACAACGTGGAAGGCGATTTAAATTGTTTCTTTTGTTTTTGTCCGCTATACGAAGAATATGAGTGTGGTGGCGATTATGTTATTCTGAATAACGGGTTGAAGGATTGTTCGGGTTGTTTGAGACCACACATGAAGGAGTTTATTGAGGAGCAACTTTTAAAAATAATGTAATGTTGGAAAAGTATATATACTTTAAAAACAATAATGTATGTGTTGGAGTTCGCATAGCACAATTGGTAGTGCGTCGGGATTGCAATCCGAAGGTTGGGGGTTCAACTCCCCCTGCGAACTCCTTCATCTTGTGTTCCGCATACACATGAAACCTGCGGTGGAGTTCGCAATAAAATTGGGCATCTCGCGGTTCATATCCGTGTGATGCTCTTATCAAGTGCACGAAAATAGATAAAATCGTGCATTATAATGTTTGGAGTGCACGAAACTTTTAAATACTATAAAATAGAATTAACAGAGAATGTTACCAAAAACTTTATATATAACAATTTTAGTAATCACGATTTTCGCCGCCGGTTGCACCTCCGTTCAACCAACCGTAGTAGAAAATGTGCCTACTCCGGTTGCGGTCACACAGACATACGTGACCATTACAGATACACCAACCGAAATACCGGGCCCTGCACCCACGAATGATATGGGCGCGTGCTTCAACCGATCAGACTCGGTGTATCCGGATTATTGTTACGACTACTATTATTGGGTCAAACCAACAACTACACCCGTGGGTATGGGATATACTGCTAAAGTGTGGCAAAATTCGTCGTGCGTTTATAGGAACCGGACGAGTGATGAATGCGAAATGTGGGGGGATGATTCTTGGACGGCGATCTTCATGAAAAATCTGACGGTGGTTAGGAATATTAGTGGAATTAACATTACAGAGGTCGTTGCAGCCGCGTCTTACTACAATGATACGTGGGGGTTGAACGTGGTGAATGGAGCCGACTTTAATAGTTTTGTAAAGGCATACTGGAATGGAATTTACCCCGATGTGAAATATGATAAAAGTTTATTTGCGCCGGATAAGAATGTTAGCGTGGTTGTAACAAATGCGACCTTCAATCCTGCTGCGTTTTAGAAACGGAATAAATGGGATTTTAGATATTTTTTGTTATTTTTATATAGAAACATTTATATACTATCAATTACAATATTGTAACACACTTTGATAAAGTGATTTTGTAATGCAATGTGATGTGATGTGTTGTCATGTTCTGTATTGTTTTGTGATGTAATGTTATCTGGCGTATTGTAATGTTTTCTACTGTATGGATCGAGTGAGATTTAATATCTCACTCTCATTTTTACGTTCGTACAGACTCCATGCTCCGGAAAAAACTTCTGTATATTCGTCATTTACCCTTTTTACAATATTTTTCTTCTCGATGGAATCTAATCCAAACCAACCATCCGCTTTCCCCAAAGGTCCATCTGCGAGGATATATCTATTAGAATAGTTCATAATACACATATATTCTTCTTTGTATGCCGGCAACGTACTTACAATTGTTCGGTTTGGATTCATTCTCTGTATAACTAATGGTGCGACGTAGCGGCAACTACTATTCGTAGAAAAATAGTACGGAGCCGATCCCGTATCGAGATACAAAAGTGTATTTTCTTTAGATAAATTAAACTTTATTTCAATTGCATTTGCATTTTCATTGAAATAATTGTTCATCTTCAACTCCTGAACGCCGTAATTTTGTTCTAGACCCCAGATTGGTTGTGGACTATAAAGAATGCACCACATTGCGAATAGAACGAGGATTGATGCGGATACAACATTTTCGCGCTTAATTTTTTTAGTTATCCCTCTTTCCCTTGGTGTGTCTATCTCGTAAAGCACAATACCGACGATGGCAGGGAGAAGAAAAACGTAATACTGGTACGCAAAACTCTCGCTTTGATAAAAAACCACAAATAACGGGGCTAAAAATGAAATTACAAACCATTTTGCGCGCGGATCGCGAATATGATTTTTTAACCACACGCCACTGTATATAATTCCGATGCCAATACAGGGAATATATATACTCATCGAGATTACTGTTGCAATACCGGTTACTCCGATTTGCCCTATCCAATCATATTCACCCACGTGACTTAAAATTGGAGCCATGAGAATGTCAGGGATAATTTGTGGCCATACAAAAATATCTGCCGCGAGGAATGCCAAACCCATTAATATGAAACCAATCACACCACGAATCAAATCTATATGTTTATTAAAAATCAATACGATACACACGGCGGAAACTATAAGGCACCCCGTTGTGCCTTTAACCAACAATACCCAAATTAAAAGTGCGCCGGCGATATAGTGCCAAAGATTACTCTTCTCCACGAAGAGCGCGCATGAAATCATTGCGAAAATAATTGCTAAAAATTCAGCCTGTAAAATATTTAAATTGAGCGCGCAGAACATTCCGAAGAAGCAGAGGAGGAACGAGTATTTTACCTTTAATATATTTTTTGAAAATAACCACGATGCAAAAATAACTAAAGCGACCGCAACACATTTAATTATCGGTTCCTGTAAGGCGTGATTTGAGAATGGGACAAAGATATTAGTAAACAACGCAATGAGAAATTCACATATGTGATTCCCAACCGGTTTTATTTCCCAAAAACCGCCGTAAACATTTTGTGGGAATGATAGGTATTTTATCCCTAATTCCTCAATTCCGTAAAAAATCCGAACGTCATTAGTAAGAGGCGAAAGTATAGAACCAACTGCCACTATTGGAAACATTATAAAATATAACAACTTCTCGAAAATCGTAAACGCCATTATTTAGTATGTGTTCGGAAAGTATTTATAGGTTTGCGACAATATACTATTATGAAGATTTGGAAAGTTGTTTTGGTATTGATAGCAGTGCTACTGTTTTGTGGAGTTGTATCCGCGTGTGATTCTTCATACACAAATTATGGAAATGGGGTATTGTATTTTCATAAAGCGTTTGGATATACGCCACAAATTGGATGTAATTATCTAGAAGCAGGTGCAAGTATGTCGCAATATCTTGCAGATCATCCAGAGAAACATATTGTATCTATTGTCCCCGATGCATATATTGGATACGGGTTGACCGGTGGATTTTATGTTATTGTAGAAAATAAAAGTGTTGGTAAGATGGATTGCGAACCCAATAGTGCATTGGGGGGATTTGGAACCACGGTTTTTAATTATACTTGTATAGAGGAGTAATTAATATGCCATCCGGAAACGAAACAATATTAGTAATACTGGTGTTATTGATTGGTGGAGCGATTGGTGCATACGCAATTATGTATCAATCAACACCAACATCCACAGCACCAATGAATATAACCATCGTAGAAAAATATTCTGTCCATTCGTATCAAGAACAATGTGGTGGCGGCAAAGCAGCAGGTATGAAATGTACTTACACAGACCCACCAAAAATTATCGATGATAAAGGGGACTTGTATATAGTGCAGAATGAAGACGACTGGGCTAAAATGCAGATAAACAAAACGTATAATGTGCAATATGCAAGTTATCCAAACGTGCAGAAGGGAAAGATTGTTGGGATTAATTATTAAAAACCCCACCGACTTCACCCTAGGCATCCTACTCGCTCTAGTCTTTGCACTAGACATTGCCACAACCCAGAGATTTGCCTTTCAACCGGAATTGGGTTTGAAGGAAACCCTATAATGCGCGCGGTCGTGGATAATTCGTTGTTGATAATTGCTGCAAAAGGCGTGGCATTAGGTTTAACTATTTACATTGTGAATAAGTTTAAAGATCATTTTCCTAGTTGGATCGGTCACTTTGGAATGTCGTGGTTATTGGAATTACTTGGGTGCGGTCATAAATAATTTGTTGGTGATTTTTTAGGACAAATTGTAAATTGGGTTTCCAATCCGCCCAACCAAAACCTTTATCATCTTTCAAAACGTATATGATAAGATGAATCATAAAACAAAAGGAAACGATACTCTCCGCCAACGGTTAAAATTATTTTTAAATAAAATACCTAGTGGGAAAGAAATCGAAACAAATCACTTGGTCATGGAACTTTCAAAACTCAATAAGAATTATTCTTTGAATTCAGCGCGCGTAACTAATCTTTTAAAAGAAAACCGAGAAGTCGTTAGATTTATTAGATCTGGGATTTGGTTGAAACTATAAAATTTAACCTTCAACCGAAAAGTATAAGTAATTATGAGTTTATATAAAAAGTGGGAATTTATATGAAGTCAAAATACATTATGATTTTTATAGCATTGCTTGTTAGTGCTATCTGTATTGCTGGATGTATAAATAATACTCCTACACCAACTGTAGTAACTGTTAAAGAAATCGGGCAACCTGCTCTACTATATTCATATCCAACTACAATACCCACGGTGCCCACCCCTGCTCCTATAATAAAATCTGTTTCTGGATATTCGTCGCGTGGAACAAGCGAAGTAATTATACCCGGGAGTGATAAACATCTTTTTTATCCAAATTCGTGGACTGTAAAAACCATAAGCGGTTCACAAATGAAGTCTGCTACTTCCGATGGGTCAACATCTAACCTTCAATTAACAGATGCGATTTATATTATTTCGCCATCAAAATCTACAATAGTAGCAGGAGAAGGTGTGGATATAAGTACAATGATATTTGGATCTTCTCAATTTATTTCCATATTAGATAAGGGATATATTACCGATGACGAACTTGACGAAAATTCGCTAATTGATTCTTATGAGAAAGATGGATATACAAATGTTCAATTTGATCCAACATATTACAAAATAAATGGAAACCCCGCGCGGTCGATGTCTTTTGATTCTTCGAAGGATAATACACATGTATCTGCGTATATCATAGTATCTGATTCGAAAATGGGGTATGTTACTATGATAATTTATAATGCAAATTCTCCCAGTGGAGAAGTAAGTCAAGGGTATCAAATAATTCAATCGTTTGTATAAATTTATAATTTATCAACATTTTTGTAATAGAAACCTTTAACTACTATAACACACTATACATTTTTATGCGCGTTAAAATTATATTAATCGCAACACTTGTTGTTATAAGTGCGTTAGTATGTTCGGTCGGCGCAATGCCCGATCCAAATAAATATGCTCCTGTTGTCATTAATAACGGAGATGGAACCGGCTCTCTATACATCCAAGCAATGTGTGGGCATACACTAATAACTAAAGATGTTATTATTCAAGAAGTTGTTCTGAAAGATGAAAAATATAATCTGGGAACAATGAACGCTCTTATTCAAAAAGATAATCTTAATCTATATAACCCGGTTGGAGAAAATAAAACCATTGAACTAGATGCCAATGGAAAGTATGATGCATTTTTTAAACCCGGTATATATGCATTAACATTCTTAAATGAACAAGCAGCCGGGAATGAATATGCTATTGCACAAGTTAATGCGAACTACAAAACGCAGATAAACTTTGCTGGGCATGGAGTTACGAAAGCGGATGAAAATTAAAAATTAATTATTATTAACTTTTTTATTACCAAAAGATATAAATATTATTAAAGTTTATTATTATATACCGTTGTTGAAACGGGTTTGGTTGGGTAAGGTTTGTTTTGGTGCGGCAATGCCGGGCAAGGTATGTTACGGTTGGGTCGGTTTTGGTAAGGAATTAAAACTTGGGTGAATTTTCCACCCAAGTTATTCTTCTATTCATCAAAAAATTCCAAATATATCCGATTACTATTCCTATAGCATTTCCTATTAAATAGTTTATTCCTACGAATGTTAGTGCCACCAAAACAGTAACATTTATTATCATTGATCCAATACAGATTGAATTATAACTAAACATTCTGTGAAGGAATGATTTTTGGCATTTTGCTCCTTTAAATGTAAAATTATCATTCATTAAAAAATTTGTTATAATACTTATTTCTATCGCTAGGAAACTTGCAAAAACCAAAGGCGTATTAAAAACTTCTTTGAACACGGACAAACAAATCATATTTGTTGCCACTCCGATAAGACCAACGATCCCAAATTTTACCATCTTTCTTAATTCTTCTCTTCCACGTCCGGGGAACAATGCATTATCAATAAATTGTTTTGCGAATTGAATAATTGTGGATTTCTTTAATTTGCTTTCACCCACTTTTCTGTTTGTGAAAACATACGGTAATTCTTTCACTATAGTCCAATGGCATTTTGAAAGAATCTCCAATAAGATTTTATATCCACACCGTGGGTTTAATGAAGGTGTGTGCATTATTAAATCCTTTTTTGCTCCGAAGAATCCGGAAATTGGATCGGTAATTTTCGGGAAAAGGAGGCGACCGAGGAATGTTGCCCCGAAAGAAATAACACGACGTTTTAAAGGCCAGTCTTTGATACCACCATTTGGCATATATCTTGACCCAATTGCGATATCTACATTATTGTTTTTTATTTCATTGAACATTGCAGGAATAATTTCTATTGAGTGCGATAAATCTGCGTCCGTCACTACCACCACGTTTCCGCGCGCTTTATTTATTCCGGCAATAACAGATTGGGAAAGTCCCGGATCTTTTGTGCGCGTTATTAAAACCACGGGATACTTCCTAATGATAAGATCGGTAACAATAAGTTGTGTCTTATCCGTGGAAGAATCATCGACAACGATTATTTCAAAAGTTATAGTGGTGAGACGAAGAGTATGAGAAATTTTTTGTATTGTGTTTTGAATGTTTTCTTCTTCGTTGTAAGTGGGGATGATTATAGAAAGAGATGGACGCATGATATATAAAGGTTATTAAGATGTAGTATAAAATAGTTTCGTCTGGAAATTTATAAAACAGATTGGTGGTTATCTTCGTGTTGCGCGGCGAGATCCTCTTATAGTTTTTGTTAAATGCCCCGACCTTCCTCCAAAACCGTGTTTGCTTCTTTTTTGAATAGAAACTAATTGTGATTTACCTATCTTCCCGGTTTTGTTGAATGCTCTTGTATTTATTCTTTCAACCTTTATATTTTTGCCTTTTGTCGTCAAGATGTTTCACCTTTATTATTTTATTATAATGACATTATCATATTTAAACCTTTCTATTCATTTAGTATACTTTGAATTAGTCTAATTTGGATTAGACTAATTAAAAATACGGTGAAGAATAAGTTTTAAATACTTATAAGTCATACAATAGTATAGCCAAGAGTTACAAAATCAATACGAATGTGAGGTCAGCGAATTTTCGAAACCTCCAACATTCTTATGGTTAGAACTTTTGAGCTAATGTACAGAAGTCCGACTAATCATCTCTCATGCTTTGCTTTCCGCACAGGAATAAGTTTGGCGGATACTTACCAACAACCGCCATAAAACAATCGTCTAATATTGACATTTGTGAAAATAGTTTGTGTAAAAGACCGGCGCAATAAAATAATGCGCCGGTCAAAATGCAACCAAGATAACCCCTCGTGGCAGATCGTTGCGGGTTCAACACCCGCTGGTTGCTTTTGGTTAAAACAATGGAGTGTACAAAGACTCTCGTTTTGGCCAGAATATATTTTTCGGGCCTGTAGCTCAGTCCGGTTAGAGCGCCCGGCTCATAACCGGGAGATTTCATCGGTTCAAATCCGATCTGGCCCACTAATCGAAACATATATAACTCATCACAACCAATACGTATATAGATATGAAAATTCTTCTCGTTTCTTCTCAAGATTACATTCACCATCCAGTTCCAAGCCGTCATCATTATATTTTTGAAGAACTGGCAACACGTCATGAAATACACGTCGCGCATTTTCACGTAAGTAATAACAACGACCGCGCGACCCTTCTTATTCCTGAAGAAGTTACAATGTTTAATATCAAGTCCCCATTTTTGCATTACACATTAAACGCGCCATATCATTTTTATAAATTTGATGCAATACTACATCACGAACATTATGATGCCGTGGTTGTAGCAAACATTCTCGCGGGCACAGCAGTGATCTGCGCGGCCAACAAATATAAGGTTCCCGTGGTTTTTGATTTAAAAGATTGGTTCCCGGACAGCGCGGCAATGTATATAAAAAATAATATTCTCAAGGAAGTCGTGCGCATGTCGGTTCTGGACATTACAAAATATAATCTTGAACGTAGTAATAAAATTGTCACGGTTTCCCCCTCACTGGTTAAAAAGTTAAATGCGCTGGGATTCGAATCGGAACTTATTACAAACGGAGTGGATACCTCCATTTTTAAACCGATGCCAAAAACAAATGATAATGATTTCGTCATCGGGTTTGTAGGGAGTGTTGAACGTTGGTATGGTCTTGATGAAATAATTAAGGCTATGCCCAAATTGCTTAAATATAATCCTAATATGAAATTGCTCATTGTCGGGGATTCATTATTTACTGAATATGGGAAGGAATTAAAATCTTTAGTTAATAATTTAAATTTATTTGATAATGTTATTTTTACCGGGTTGAAACCTTACAATGAATTGCCACATTATATTTCTATGATGGATGTTTGTGCTATCCCCCCTATACCTCCACAGTGGAGAAACATTGCGTTACCAAATAAATTTTTTGAATATACCGCATGTGGGAAACCAATTATCACAACGCCAATCCCCGATATGATTGCAATGGGAACAGATAATTTGTTTGTTTATAAAAATATAGGAGAATATGTTGAAAAGATTAAATATATAGAAAATAACAAACCAAAAGTTTTAAATAATATAGAAAACTTTGATTGGAAAAACAGGGCGAAAGATTTTGAGAAATTGATAAAGGAAGTAACATTATGATTATTGGAGAAAATTCACTTATTAGATCCGGGGCTATAATATATGATGATGTAAAGATTGGAGATAATTTTGTTACTGGTCATAACGTTTTGATACGGGAACATACAACTATCGGAAATAATGTTAAAGTTGGTTCTTCAAGTATTATTGAAGGAAATTGTTATCTTGGTAATGATATCAATATTCAAAGCATGGTTTTTATTCCAACAAAAACCGCTATTGGTGATAATGTATTTATCGGGCCATGTGTGACAATGACGAACGATAAATACCCCCCCTCCAAATATTTGGGTGGTCCGTCAATCATGGACGGTGTGGTCATTGGAGCGTGCGCGATTATTCTTCCGGGTGTAAAATTGGGGAAGGGGTGTTTTGTAGCAGCGGGTTCGCTTGTGACAAAGAATGTTCCAGCAGGTAAAATGGCAATCGGTTATCCTGCGAGAATAGTTGATAAGCCGATGGTGATGAAATGATACGTATGGCACATCCAATTATTGGTGATGAAGAAACAGAAGCGGCATTGAATGTCTTAAAATCGGGCAACCTTGCGCAGGGGAAGAAAGTAAAAGAATTTGAAGAGAAGTATTCCGATTACTGTGGTGTAAAATATTCCGTGGCTGTAAACAGTGGCACGGCTGCACTTCATGCTGCGTTATCTTCGATAGGTATTGGAAAGGGTGATGAAGTTATAGTCCCCGCATTTTCTTTTATTGCAACAGCAAGTGCAGTTTCGATGTGCGGCGCAACTCCGGTATTCGCAGATATCGAATCAGATTATTTTACAATCGATCTGGCGAATGTAGAAAATTTGATTTCGGATTCTACGAAGGCAATCATTGGTGTCCATTTATTCGGGCAACCGTTTGATATTAAAAGAATTTTAAATTTTGGTATTTCCTTGATTGAAGATGCAGCGCAAGCGCATGGTTCAACCTATCACGGCAAACCGGTTGGCGGTTTCGGTCAGGCTGGTTGTTTTAGTTTTTATGCAACAAAAAATATGACAACCGGGGAAGGTGGGATGGTTACGACAAATTTAATCGAAATAAATAATAATGTTCGTCGTTTCATTAATCATGGGCAGAGTGAGAAGTATCTTCACACTTCACTCGGTTATAATTATCGTATGACCGATATTGCTGCTTCGATAGGTATTGCACAATTGGAGAAGTTGAATTTATTTAACGCGCGACGGATTTGTAATGCAAATTATTACGATGAACATTTGAAAGCGCACGGGGTAATATTACCGAAGCGTCGTGATTATTGTAAACACGTTTTTCATCAGTATGTTATACGGATAACTGATGATTGCCCGATTACAAGAAGTGAAATTATTAACATATTAAAACAAAAGGGTATTGATACGGCGATTCATTATCCCATTTCGATCAATAAACAACCAATGTATAAAAATATGAATGTTGAATGTCCGGTTGCGGAAAAAATAAGTGGTGAGATATTGAGTATACCGGTTCATCCTTCGTTGACAACGGACGATTTAAAATATGTTTGTGATACAATAAATGGGGTTGTAGAAAATGCTTAATGTTGGTGTTATTGGTGTGGGTATGATGGGGAAGAATCATGCTCGTGTTTATTCGGAATTAAAAAATGTGGATAATTTATTTGTGACTGATATAAATGAAAGTGTTGCAAAAGAAGTGGCGACGAAAAATAACGGAATATATTGCGCATCGATAGATAATCTTTTAGAAAAAGTTGATGCAGTCAGTATTTGTGTTCCAACGCAGTATCATTATGAGGTGGCAAAGAAAGTAATCGAATCTAATATACCCCTGCTGATCGAAAAGCCAGCCTGCGAATCTGTTTTAGACGCCAAACAATTAATAGAAATGACTCCTTCTGGGTTGATTTGTGGGGTCGGGCAAATTGAAAGGTTCAACCCGATTGTTAAAGAAATAAAAAAGATAATTGATTCACCAATATACATTGAATCTAAACGTCATAACCCGGCATCCGCGCGTGTTACTGGATCTGTGGTTTTGGATCTTATGATTCATGATATTGATGTTGTGTATAATTTATTGGACTGGAAACCGACAGAATATATTTACAGTTCTGGGAGCAATGATATTTGTGGCGCGCTATTAGATTTTGATAAAACAACAGTTTATTTATCTGCAAGCAGAAAAGCGTCAAAGAAGATTCGAAGTATATACATTGAACAGGAAGATTATACAATCGAAGGTGATTATATGACACAGGAGATTACTATTTATAGTAAGCCCGAACGATATAATATGAATAATAATAAATACACAAGGGAAGGAATAGTTGAAAAAGTTATGGTTCCAAAGTTAGAACCTCTTAAAGAGGAATTATCTACATTTCTTAATTGCGTTGAAACAAAAATGTCTTTCCCAGTAACATTGGAGCAGGGATTGAGAAATCTTAATATCGCGCATAAAATAGAGTCGGGGTTAAATTGATGGAGACCATTGGTGTTGTGGGTATGGGTTACGTGGGCATTCCTGCTGCAATGTTGTTTGCCGACTCTCCATATTATAAAAAGGTGTATGGATTTCAGCGCAATTCAAAAAATTCTGGTTATAAAATCGAAATGTTAAACGATGGTCGGAACCCTTTGAAGGGTGATGAACCGGGGTTATCGGAACTAATACGACGCGTTGTTCACGATAAGAAATTTTTATGTACATCCGATTTTAGTAAAATTCGAGAATGCGATGCAGTCACAATTTCAATTCAAACTCCTTTTAAAAACAAAGATGATTTGATCCCAGATTTTTCTGCATTGTTTGATGGTGTTAAAGAAGTTGGAAAAAATATAAAACCGGAAACTTTGGTGGTGTTGGAGTCAACTGTTACCCCGGGGACAACTGTGGGAATAGTCAAAGACATTCTTGAAACAGAATCGGGGTTGGTCGTGGGCAAAGATTTTTATCTGGCACATGCCCCAGAGCGGGTTATGGTAGGACGGCTCATAAAAAATATTCGGGAGTATGATCGTATTGTTGGGGGCATTAATGAAGCGAGTACGAACCGCGCCGTGGATTTGTATACACTACTTCTTACTAAAGGCAAACTAATAAAAATGAGTGCAACAGCAGCAGAAGTTACAAAAACCGCAGAGAACACTTTTAGGGATTTACAAATCGCGGCTGCTAATCAATTGGCGTTATATTGCGAAGCAATGGGAATAAATATTTATGATGTGCGGAATGGGATAAACTCATTAAAAGGAGAAGGGGTTTCGCGTGAAATCCTGATGCCGGGTGCGGGGGTTGGTGGGCATTGTCTTACAAAAGATACTTACCATTTGGAACGCGGTGTTAAATTAAGCGGGGGGCTGGATTATCCAGAAGGTGTGGAGTCACTATTTGTTTCCGCAAGACATTTAAATGATTTTATGCCGGATCATATTTTTAATTTGGCTGTTGATGGTTTGAAACGCGTTGATAAAGAAATTCATGGTTCAAAAATTGCTATTCTTGGTTGGGCATTTATTGCAAATTCTGATGATGATAGAAATACCCCGTCGGGAAAATATAGGGATTTGATTGTTCAATCAGGAGGGGAAGTCGTTATTCATGATCCATATGTCGCATCACATTATAATGCAACTATTGAACGTGATATAAATCGCGCCCTTAAAAATATAGATGCTGTTGCAATAATGACTGGGCATAACATGTATAAAAATTTAACGCCAGAAAACATACCGGGGAATAAAGTTGTGATAGTCGATGGCAGAAATGTAATCGATCCAGATACATTTATTAATAAAGGTTTTATTTATAAAGGCGTTGGGCGCGGAGACAAGAATGACCACCCAATAAAGGAGTTTTAGATGTGCGGCATTGCAGGTCAATATTGTATAGATGGTAAGACTCCCAATAAAGACATTTTATTCACAATGTCGCAAAAACTTGCACACAGAGGCCCGGATGGAAATGGAATATATTTAAATGGCAATGTTGGATTAGTTCACCGTCGTCTCGCCATTATAGATTTAACCGAAGATGGCGCGCAGCCGATGTCAAATGAAGATGGTTCTCTTATTATTACTTTTAATGGAGAGATTTATAATTACATTGAATTGCGCGAAGAATTAATAAAAAAGGGATATGTGTTTAAATCCGGTTCGGATACAGAGGTTATAATTCATGCCTACGAAGAATGGGGTAGTGCATGTGTAAATCGATTTAACGGCATGTGGGCGTTCGCGCTCTGGGATTCAAAAAGGCAAGAGTTATTCTGCGCGCGCGATAGGTTTGGAATAAAACCATTTTATTATACAAGGGTCGGAGATTCATTTTTCTTTGCTTCGGAAATAAAAGCGTTACCCAAATATTTTAATCCGAATGACAAAACGGTAAATATGTTCCTTGCGTGGGGGATGCAAGATTATTGTGAAGAAACGATGTTTGATGGAGTATATCAAATTGAACCGGGTTTTGCTTTAACTGTTTCTAAATATGGGATATCTAAATATCATTATTGGATTCCCACGATAAATGAAAATATTTCTGGCGAATGTAATTACAAAAAATTGAGGGGTTTGATTAATAGTGCCGTTAGGCTTCATCTTCGAAGCGACGTTCCGGTTGGGTCGTGTTTATCTGGTGGGATCGATTCTTCTGTCATTGTTTCTATGATTGACACGGAAAATCAAAAAACATTTTCGGCAGTGTTTGGAAACGAAAAGTTTGACGAAAGTAAATATATAAATGAAGTTATAAAAGATAAAAAGGTCGATTGCGATTTCGTTGAACCGACATCACAGCGATTGATAAAAGATATTGATGATTTAATTTATATTCAGGACGAACCGTTTGGTTCTCTGTCAATCTATGCACAGTATTGTGTTATGAGAAGTGCGAAAGATAAAGTAAAAGTTCTTTTAGATGGACAAGGGGCGGATGAATTATTTGCTGGATATCTTGGTTATCAGGTGGCATATATTAAAGGATTAATTAAATCGTTGCATCTCTGGGCAGCGGCAAAAGAGTCTGTGGGATTTATAAGACGGCATCACGATTTTATTTTTAATTCAATAATGGAGACATATGCTAGGAAACGATATAGAAAGTGCTTGGGTGAGATTCCTATGTACGAGGATCGGTATAAACCACCGTTGAGTTGTGTATTGGAACGGGAGTTGATATCTACAAATCTCCCGGCGTTATTACATTATGAAGATCGCAATTCTATGGTGTTTTCCATTGAAGCGAGAGTGCCGTATCTTGATATAGATTTGATTGAATATGTTACCAGATTACCATTAGGCGAAAAAATTAGAAATGGTGTTTCAAAGTTTTCATTACGGAATTCTGTAAGAGGGATTATACCTGAATCTATCCGAACACGGAAAGATAAGATGGGGTTTGTTACACCGGAAGAAATGTGGATGAAGAACGAGTTGCAGGAATTTGTGCAAGGGGTTATAACATCGGAAAGTTTTAGAAGTAGAAAATACTGGGATTGGCAGGAGGTCAAAAAGTGTTATGATGAATTTGTTTCAGGTGAGATTGAGTATTCGTGGATTTTGTGGAGGACTGTTTGTACGGAACTGTGGTTGAGGAGGTTTATTGATAAGATTTAAATATTTTGGGAGCATATAAGATTATAGAAGGCTCGTAGCACAATCGGTGGTGCGTTGTTCTTATAAGGCAAAGGGTGTCAGTTCGATCCTGACCGAGCCTATCTATGAAATCCACATTTCCGTTCTCAATACCGATTGCAGATACATGGTATATCGAAGGTCATTCGTGCCCAAACTGTGAAAAGAAACTCGGTCTCCATAGTGATTTATATACTGATGGTATAGTTGAATCGTGTGGATACTGTGGATATACGAGAGAAATTAAAGGTGATTAAAATTGGGATGTATGATTATATAGAATTAGACGTTGGTTGCCCAATCTGTGGTAATAGTATCATTAACACTTTCCAAACAAAAGATTTGGCGTGTATGATGAATACATATCAGCCGGGTGATAAAGTTCCATCGGATTGTAGAAAAAGTAGTATTGTTACTTACACGACCTGCGACCATCACCGCGAGATAACTAAAATCGACGGCGAATTAATATTCACAATGATAACAGGATATTGGATAGAATATGAGATCCCAATTATTGACGGAACAATAGTAAATGATCAAAATCTGTGGAAAAGGAAAGTAGAACCTACAGCGTATAATGCTTTGAGTGTTGCACCGGAAGGATATACAGAAGAAGAGTTGTATGCGATGGCGGAGAAGTTGAATGAAAAGATTGAGAAAGATATAAATATTATGAAAGCAGAAAGAATAATGAAAGGGGTTGTTTAAGATGTTTGTTAAAATTCGGAGTCTTGGATGGAAAGTGTTGATCGAAGAAGATGAATTGAATATTGAAGACGAAGAAACGGAAAGAAATTAGAGGTGACATCATGTATGACGAAACGAGTAATTAAACCAATCGAAGATGGAATTAAAGGTGTTATTATGTGGGAAAGTGTTGCTACTTAAACAAGAAAAAATAAGATTTCTTTTTAATTTTTATGTTTATTCAATCACTGTTGGATTTGATTTAAATGAAAACCAAAATCGTCTCGTATGAAATTGCACACTGTAATTCATTATGCAGAAACTTCTACCACAACTACGACGACGAGGAGAAGTGTTGGTGTTCGGTGTTAAATAAAAAGATTTTTGACGTTGATAATAATGTTGACATTTTTTGCGACTTGGTAGAAAGAGAGTTTCCGGAAGATTGTCCGTTGGATGAAAAGGTATAAATATTTAGCGAGCGTATATGGATATGTCAAGAGAATGGAAACACACAAGGGCAAATAATACATTCTCTTGACAAACGAGAAGGGCTACAGTTTAGCGGATTAATGCCGGCCTTTGGAGCCGGCGGCGGGTGTTCGACTCACCCTAGCCCTATCCAGAAACCACGGAAGTGATATCACTGTGGAAGTATGGTCGTAGATTACGAACGTCAAGCGTAATTGAGGTAGAAGCAACCAAAATAACAATGCTACGTGAGTTAATGTGCTATCACGTTAATCACCGCGCACCCCCCCGTGCGGGATTACACCAATCGGGGCAGTAACAAGGTGGTTGAGGCGACCGGAGCCAAGAACCAAAATCCGGATTAATTATTACCAGAGAAACACAAAAGATGTGTTGTCAACTCGCACCGCGAGAACGGGATGCCAAGTTCCACAAGAGACCCAATCTCGCGCGAGAAATTGAATAATGAGTTCAAATCTCATCTCTGGTTTGCGCCTGCGTGTACACAAAGGCGTAAGGATAGGTTGCTAGTTGTTGAAAGACCACCTTTAGCCAACATTAGACTGATTCGGTGAGCACCGTGGTTAGTAGGGTAATGTCCTGCGAATGAGGTTCAAATCCTCATTATCCTTATATTATCAAATGTCAAATGGGATATACCCTTTATTGGGACACATCTTTCATAGGATATACCCATTGACGAGTCAATTTAAATCAAAAAGTATTTATTCTTAAACATCCTATACATATTTGGCAGGGTGGCAAAGCGGTGAAAGGCCATCGCAGGCAATCACCTAATAGGTTGCTGATACGTGGGTTCAAATCCCACCCCGGTCATCGGGTCTGGCACGCGGAAGATTCCTTTGGGAACCAGACCCGTTGTTCCTCATAAGCGTGGAAAGGGAACATATTAAAAGCAACAGTAGTTTAACTGGGAAAACGTAAGTGAGGCATGCCATTTGACTTACATTGTTGGTTCGAATCCAACCCGTTGCATTAAAATGATATCTAATGGAATTAAATTATTAATTCCGGTTGGGTCTATTACCGGAGACCCTATAGGATCAAGAAGATATATGGAGGTTGACCCTACCAACTATAGCAATTCGGTTTCTAGAAATATTCTCATTTTACCAGATGGATCGGAATGGGTAAATCTTTATCAAAATCAATAATAGAAAGTTATATATACTATTAGTATTAATATATGAATATGATTAGAACAATCAAGTTGAAACTAAATGTTTCTTCTGATGCGAAGATATCTCTTTTTAAAACAATGAGAGATTATACAACCGCATTTAATATTTGTTCAACTTGGGGGTTTGATAATCATACTGCTAATAAGATAGATTGCCATAAATCAACTTATTATAAAATTCGGGAATTGATACCCAATTTTCCCTCTTCGTTGGTTCAGTGTGCAAGAGATGTTGCTTGCGCATCTTTGAAATCGGTAAAGTGTCGATATAAACCGATTCGTAAAGAACATTCGGCAATGTTATATAATTCGCAGGTTATTAGGGTTTGTTTGGAATCTGGTTACGCAACTATTGCTACTTCAAACGGTAGAGTAAAAGTTGAATTTATAGTTCCGAAGTATTATATACCATATTTAACGTGGAAAATTAAATCATCTACACTGTCTCTTCGTAAGACTGGCAATATGTTTTATTTGCATTGTCAGATTGAAACGAATACTCCCAAAATCATTCCCGATCAAATGGTTCTTGGAATCGATAGAGGCATTATTAACATTGCGGTCTGTTCCGACAACACATTTTTTAATTCCCGGGCAGTGAAGAATACGCGGTCGCAGTACGCATATCTCCGAGCTCAATTACAGTCTAAAGGCACTCGATCTGCTAAAAGAAAGTTAAAGAAACTTTCCGGTCGAGAAAGACGGTTTGTGACTGATGTTAATCACTGTATCTCGAAGCAAATTATACAAACCCAATATACAGTATTCGCTCTTGAAGACCTTACTAAAATTCGGGTACAAAAACGACGCGGGAAAATTTTTAATCGAAAATTGAACAATTGGTCGTTCTTTGAACTTGAACAGTTTATCCGGTATAAAGCCGAAAATCTTGGCAAGAGGGTTATATTTATTGATGCTCGTTATACTTCTCAAAAATGTTCAATTTGCGGGCATGTCTATAAAGGCAATCGTAATGGTTCCTCTTTTAAATGCTGTAAATGTGGATTTGAACTTCATGCTGATCTCAATGCTTCTCGTAATATAGCTCAAGATGGTATATCTGTTTTGAGTAGGCTGCCTGTCAACCAGCCAAATGTAGCGTGTCTCTGACATAGTTACAAGCTTACGAAGAAATTTGTAAGCAGTTGACGAACGAGGTTCGCTATCTATTTCTACGAAAAATAATTACTATTAATAATCGTTTTTCGATTTGATTTACACCACTGGTTTTATATATTATAAACGCATATATCTATTTTGGTTGCAGAGCAACCGGAGTTAAAAAATGGCAAAATCTTTTATTAGAAATGTAGATGGCATTGGGATTTGGGTAAGAGAAACAACTTATGATAAAGCAAATCTTGTCAATATAATTGTTTTCGCATTGGCGGTATTCTGTTCTTTTCTTTGTGAATGTCTATGGGTAAATGGTAAGTCTATTTGGGGCATTGCAATGAGTGCTTCATGTTGCGCGTGGATATCACTCACATTTGATTTAATTACATATTTACCTGCCTATGAAGTATATCCGGGATCTGATGTGGGAACAACTATTATCAAAACCACCCCCGAAGCAGACCAACTCGCAATCTGCAAAGCCGCAAAAGAAATCGAAGCGCAATGCCACGATATAGCAGCAAAGCGTAGAGAGTTAGATAGGATTGCAGGAAACTGCAAATAATCTTTTTTAGAAATAATTAAATAGTTTTGACACATATACTATTTTGATGTCAAGAACACTTCGTATCTACAACCGCATCATTAAAAAAGCACATCGTTATACATTAGGACTTTTCGACCGTGCCGTTCATAAGTATGGTTTTGCATTCCATCCATACCGCGCGCTCTGTATGGGGCATTGTGGATCTTGTAAAAACCCGGAACTAGATCAGAAACATCAAAGGAAAATAAGGAAGCAAGAATTTCGGCGCGCGCTTTCAATGGAGTTAGCATGAAAGTTTATTTGGTTGGAACTAAAGATTGTGAAGAAACAAACACACGATACATTTGTATTTTCAAAAATACCGCATTAAAATTATGGGAAGAATTACGCCAAGAATTAATAGAACGCGCAAATAATATACTTGAAAAATATTCTAATGACAAAACAGAATTGAGAAATCTGGAAAACCTTTCTGAAATAGACCCGGAAAAAATGGATAATTATCCGCAAGAAGAACCTTTCATTCAAGAAATGGAAACTGAAGATTAGAAAAGTTTCCCCCCTTTCTTTTCCAACCATTCGAGATTTAATGGTTTATCTATTGTTTCAAACTTCAACCCGCCAACCTTCCATTCTTTCTGTGGAAGTCGGAATAATTTCCTGATGTCGTTTTCAATAAGGAATAAATATGGTTTTAAATTTAAGCGTGGTTTTTTTACCTTTGTTTTTATAATTGGTGATTCTTCTCGTGGTTTTGGTTTTTCTACAGGTGTATCACCTTTTTGTAGTCGTGCGTAACGGTCACGAAGTTTTGCCATTTCTTCTTCACGGGTTGCCATTTTATTTCTCCTTCAAATTATAACACGATTCACAAATACAGCATTCAAAACATTCTTTTGATTTTTCGTTATGCGTTCCAAAGCATTGCGGCAATTTAATTTTGTCCATTTTAATCCGGTTTGATTTGTCTTTCAATCTTTCCACCATCCTTGTTTTCTTCCCAATCTTATTATTTTGGCGGGGTTATTTTTTAAACCTTCAATAATATAATTTCCATCATCCCAACCAAAATAATGCATTCCACCGTGATCTTTCCACCAACAGTACCACGTGTAGAACACTTCGAATTTATCTATTACTATTATTTCTGGTTCCATCACACATTATCACCTTCCAAAGATTTGAATAAGAATGAACCCATTACATATACAACGAAATAAATAACATCAATTATAAATAATGGAATTAACATGGTTGTAACCATATTATTATCCGGATTTAATACTGCTAGAGGGATGAGTATTAAATTAACAAAAATTAGTATCAATTCATCAATCATGCAAATACCGCCGTTAAAATAACCGCTGCTGCAATCGGAAGCATCCACGGGGAACCGCGTGGGTAATTATTAAACTTATTCCATAAATTTAAATTTTTGTTTCCTGCACGTCGGTTATAAAAATAAACACATATCATCCATATGATAGAAGTAAATGCCAGCATTATAATAAATATAATTTGAAAGATGTTACTACTATCAGCAGGGTTTAATGGATTTAAAATACAGAACCATGAAATCAATATCAGAAATCGCGCATCTGCTCCGCGATAACAATTTTTGGTAAATAAAAATATAAATAGTGCGGTCATCAAACACGACAATGCGATATAAGCAAATGGTAATCCGTTAGTATAAAGGAGTAATAAAGCCGGAACATTAACTATTATGAGTGGAATGAAAGACCATTTTGGTATTGAGCGGTTTTTTATATCCCAGTAACAAAGTGGGATTAAATAAAGGAGTGTAGAAATTACTCCGACATAAGCAGCCGTGTGGATGTAGTCAATCATTTCAATTCCTTTCTACGTAGATATATAGAAATTAAATACCAGACCACACCAATAATTATTGCTCCTATTATTATTCGCGTTGCCCACTTCTTTATATTTTCATCAGCAATTATTTTTTGTTGAGTCTTTATTTGTTCATCGGAAGGCGTAACTTTTACAGTAACTATTTGTGTTGGTCCGGGCACCGTGACTGTTACATTTTGAATGATTGGTGTTGGCGTTGGAATAAATTCTTCCGGTCCATATTCTCCCGATATATAACGTATTGTTTTTGGTGGAATATATGCATCTAATGGAGCGGAATATATTACGAATGTATATACTGTTCCGCCAGTAGATAGATTTGTATAAGCGGTTACTGTATGATCTCCCAGCCACATATTATATTTATAGACTGGAATTGTAACATCAAACCATCTCATATCTCCCGGGTTGTTACTTCCTGCTGTAACGGCAATTGTTGTATGTGACTCCAGTGTTTTGGAATCCTGTTGCTGTTCATCAATGATGAATTTTAATGGCGAACCTATTGCAACATTGGTGTATCCTTTTACTTGGATGTAACTAACGTTGGTATTATATTCAACTACACCTGCTTGATTTATAGTTTCATTCGGAGTAAGTTTTTCCGACACGCTTTGAATTTCGATTGTTGGCAATTGATATTCCATTGAATATGTTTTAAATGTATCCATTGTTTCCGGGGTTATTTGCCAGAATTTTTCGAGAATAACTTTTGGAGATAAACCATTTATGTCTAATGATTTGATACTAAACGATGGAAGATCAAACCATTTTATTTCTTTTTCTGTATTATCATATATAACAGTAAAGAATTTACTGTTTCGTTCGTTTATTGTTTGTAACATTACGGTATATGTGCCGGGTTCAAATCCTGTTAGAACGTCTTTTGATATATCAATTAAAGTTGAATTTGTTGATTTAAAATCAAGTAGTTTATCAACTCTACCGAATAACCAAATGTTTGTTGTAGCATTTGTTTTTACCACGAATGGATCTCCACGAGCAACCAAATAATCAGATATATGTTTGATTTCAACCGGCGGAGATATTGGTATTTCAATATCTGTATAATTATTTATAATCAATTCGGAAATGTTAACAATAGTTCCATTACTATACGTCATTGTGCTATTTCTGTAAGATTGTGGATATACTACAAATGCAATGTTGTTTCCGTGCGTTTCATATGTTCCATCATATTTATACCATTTCCCCGTGCGTGTTTCAAAAATTGACGGATCTATATAAAAATGATAGTAACCTGCTTTCGCATGTGGTAAGGTTATAATATATGATGCACTTGTGTTATACATATCTCGCCCGTTCCAGTATGCTAGTTGTGGGTATGGAGCAACAACACCTGATATATCAATAGTATCGTTGATATATACTATTTCGCCTTGTGAAATATAATGCGTCGGTATAACAATAGGTTCCGGTGTGGATGTGGGAATAGGTGTTGGTGTTGGGATATAACCCGTTTGCATTGTAGTTGGTATTGATGTAGGTATAGGAGTAATTATTGTAACATTATCCGCTAAAGCAGGAGTAATGATTAGGGCAAATAGTAAAATAATGTATAAATGTCTCATTGTTTTTTTGCCCCGGTTTTCATTGCTTTATACAAAGGCGGCAGCGCAAGAATAACGACAACCATTAAGATGAAACATACAGTGGCACTTTGCCATGCGAAGGTGAAACGTTGTTCTTGTGAGATTGTGATGTAGGGAAGCATACTATAGTAGGCTGTGAAAAGTAAGCTCCAAATAATACCGCCTGTTATTCCAAGTTTAAGCGAGAGTTTTATGCGCGTCATGGTTGTTTCTCTCCATTTTTCCAACGACGAGATTGACAATCTGGGCAGGCGACCGGTATTCGTTTGGATCTAGGGTGCCATGCCCAGTGGCACTTTAGGCACCAGTAAAATCCTTCTGGTATTAAATCTTTTTCATGAATTCTAGGCATACTAATAATAATGTTAATACTAATAAGTATTTATACTTTTCGTCTAGTTATTGTTTTAGTATTTGAATGTTGTTATAGAACGTATATATAAAGAAATCTTATCGTTAACGTCGGAGAGTAATAGAAAGATTTAAATATTAGTAATGTCTATAAACAATGAAGACTATGACTAAAAAGAATACACAAGGGAAAAAGAAGCATATGATACGTACTTGGTTTGATGTTGATTTTTTAGAACATTTAGATCGAGTCGGTGAAATACGTATTGCATCGGATGGTCGTGTTTATGGGTTTGAGGCGTTTGTTAAACGTATGGCACGAAGGGGGAGAGTAATATGAAGTGGAGAAATATTTTAATTGTTTTATTGATTTGTTTATTGATGGGTGTAGTAGGTGCCGTTGATTTAAACGAGGGTGTTACATCTGCATCTGGAACGGAAGTAAATTTAACAAACGGTGCTGTAACATTCGCTGACAATACAAATGGACTATCTGTTGCAACATCTACTACGATTGATAATACAACGTTTATTCCAGCCGTTACAAAAACAGATAATGGTAATCTTACATGGACATCCGGTGAAAAAGACTGGCTTGTTATAGACAATCCAATTGTATCAATGTCATATCGTTATACCGGAAAATCTTTAAAAGAAACCATTATCTTAAAAGAAGATAAGCAACTGTCTTTCCCAATTAATTTAGATAACGATTCTAAAATCATTCCTTGGGATCATGGGCAATGGAAGATAGTTTCTGCCACTTCCGGTAATACAATGGTTGGCATCATTGCCGAGAAACCATTTGGTATAGATGCTGCCGGTAATCACATCGATATGGAATATACGTGGGATGGTTCTGCACTCAATTTAGATTATAACAGGACGTTGCAGATATTCAATTCTACACTTACAGATATAAAAAATGAAACGGATGTCAGTGGGGTAACAATCCCATATTACGATTATATTCCAATTTCATATCCTCTAATTATAGATCCTACATGGACTGATACTGGAAGTCCTTATACACTTACGGATGGTGCTTACACCGTTTTAATGTGGAATACCACTGGTACAACCACATGGACTGTGCCAACTGGTGTAAGTAATGTAGAGTATCTTGTTGTTGCAGGCGGCGGATCTGGTGGATTAAATGGTGGTGCCGGTGGAGGAGCCGGGGGATTCCGCAACAATACATCATATTCGGTTACATCGGGAAATAGTCTTGCTGTTATTGTAGGTGCTGGTGGTGCTACTAAAATTACCAATGGGGTGGGAAATATTGGTGGAAATTCCACGTTCGATACCATCATATCAAACGGCGGTGGCGGTGGTGGATGTGCAGTTTCGTCTGCCGGAGGTAATGGAGGATCTGGTGGGGGGGCAACAGCCGGGCAAACAAATCATGGATATGGGAACACTCCTCCAGCATCCCCTTCGCAGGGAAATGATGGTGGAGACGCAGATTTGGGGGTGGGGGACGCAAGACCAACAGGCGGTGGTGGAGGTGCTGGCGCAGCGGGTTCTCATGGTTATGCTGCGACTGGTGCAGGCGCTGGTGGTGCTGGGGTATCCTCATCTATTACTGGCAACTTGACATATTACGCCGGTGGTGGTGGCGGCGGAGCGTCAGCCGCATGGACTGGTGCTATCAGAGGAGACGGTGGTATAGGTGGCGGAGGATACGGCAGTGTTGGAGCGAACAATGCCGCTCCGGGAACAGATGGATTCGGAGGCGGTGGTGGAGGGTGCTATGATACAGGGAGTGGTGGTGCGGGTGGTTCGGGTGTCGTTATTATTAGATATCTTACCCCAACACCTCCGGTTTCATCATTCACACCAAGTAACACAATCACGGGAACTAACACCGTAACACAATTGTTCAATGATACATCTTCCGGTTCACCTACAACTTGGAACTGGTCGTATCAGGGAATATCCGGCGGAAACAATACGCAAACCATCTGGTCAACTGTACAAAATACAACTGGTATATTCAACGCTGGCAACTACAGTATTAAATTGAATACAACCAATGCAAATGGTTACAATCTCTCTACGCAGGTTACATGGGTGAATGTTACATCAATAACTGATCCAAACCCGGATTCATTACTTCAATATAAAGTAGGATCTTCAAACGTTCAAATAAATAATCAAACCCCATATGTTGGTACGGCCATCGCTAGAAATATTTCTTCAAATACAACCCATGTAGTTGTTAATTTCACGTGGGATACATCTCACGTTTCGGTTAATAACATTCGCATTAATGAATCTTCTGCTAATATACCGGGACTTTCTATAGATTCTTCGTCCGTTCATAACGGATATGCAATTGTTAATATGTCAAAGACATCTGGATTTACTGCTCCATCGAACGCATTATTTGATTTTGATATCACGTATACAAAATATGCCGAACCGGGAACCGTTGACGTATTTTCGTTTAATAAAACCAATAGTTATTATTATGACATTGGAAACTCCACATGGTGGAATTTTAATCAGGCAAATTCGGCAAATGCGATAATCGGAACATGGCCGAATGTTAATGCCGATTTTACAGCAAATGCTACATCATTATATATTAACAACCCGGTTTTGTTTACTGATAATAGTAGTGGGTATCCTGACGCATGGAATTGGAGTTTTGGCGATGGAAACTATTCGGTAGCGCAAAATCCGGTTTATACATATGTAACTTCTGGGTATAAAAATGTTTCACTTCATGCATATATGTCTGAAAATGGAACTATAACTAATACTACTACGAAGACAGATTACATTAATGTGGTAACACCATTGTTTCCCATTGCTAATTTTACATATACTCCAGTAACTGGTATAGTACCGGTTACAGTTAATTTCACTGACACTTCGATAAATGCGAACTCTTACTATTGGGAGTTTGGTGATGGTAATACATCTACCGTGCAATCCCCATTGTTTACTTATAATATTCCGGGGCAATATTTCGTTAAACATTCTGCGAGTAATAGTAATGGAACAAGTTGGTTTAATTCGACTTACAATTATGTTTATGTATTCCATACACCAGCGGAATCAAGTTTTACCAATGGCACTACGCCACTACAGGGACTTGCACCATTAACGGTACAATTTATTGATACATCAACCAGTGATCCCGCATATTGGCTCTGGCATTTCGGAGATAGTAATAATGGAACTTATTGGGATACAAATGTACAAAATCCAATACATACTTATACATCTACTGGAACTTATGATGTAACATTATATGCACAAAACGACGGGGGTGGGCATACTATGACTTATAGTGCTTATGTCACAGTATACCCCTCACCCCCAGTCACTAGTTTCACTGCAAATCAAACTACGGGCGCAACTCCTCTAACCGTGCAGTTCACAGATACTTCAACAAATTATCCTACTTTGTGGAATTGGACTGCTACAAATATAGCGGAAAACAATACGCCCATTTCATTTAGCACATTACAAAACCCTACGTTTACTTTTAACTATGGAAACAATTCAATAAAACTTAATGCAACAAATAGTCTTGGAAGTAATATTTCTTCACAAACAACATGGGTTAATGTGACAACACCAGCGCCGGTTGCGTCGTTTATTCCTACTTCTTCTAATGGCAATACTCCATTTACAGTACAATTTACTGACACGTCAACTAATTATCCAACTTCGTGGTTATGGGACTTTGGAGACGGAAACACTACAAATTCTACGGTGAGAAACCCCGTGCACACTTATTGGCATTATGGACAATATGATACACATTTAAATGTTACAAATCCATATGGGAATAGTTCGACACTTGGAGTATATAATAATGGGGTTTTGGTTATCGATATAGCTCCGGTTGCTGATTTCTATGCTTATCCGTTAGTAGCATATACTAATTATCCGATACAGTTCACTGATAACTCTACTAATAATCCCACCTCTTGGGGATGGACATTTGGCGATGGTACCAGTCTCGATGGAACAAATTCTACAGATCAGAATCCTACGCATTCATATATTTCCCCCGGATTATATACTGTATTTCATTATGCTAGCAACAATTGGGTGGGAACTATAAATAAAATTAATTATATCAATATAACTGCAACACCACCTGCGCCAGTTGCATCTTTCACGGGAACACCAACGAGTGGTTATATGCCTCTAGCAGTTCAATTTACCGATACATCACAAAATTACCCTACAACATGGAATTGGTCATTCGGTGACAGCGGAACCTCCACCAGCCAGAACCCGACGCATACCTATACAACTGCCGGTACGTATTCGATACGGTTAAATGTTACAAACAATTGGGGGAATAGTTCAATAACGATGTCAAATTATGTTTCGGTGACAGTCCCTCCATCTCCGGTATTATCATTTATTGGTTCACCAACAAGTGGTGATGCCCCATTAACCGTGCAGTTTACCGATACATCTACAAATTCGCCTACTTATTGGTGGTGGAATTTTGTTGGCGGGGGAACACCACAGTCGTTATTGCAAAATCCATCATATACATATACAATACCGGGTGTTTATAGTGTAACTATGTATGCTCAGAATCTTGGAGGTGCGAACACTATAACAAAAACATCATATATCACCGTAACAACCCCATCACCACCCATTACCAACTTCACATACACTCCTCATACTGGTTTCATCCCATTAACAGTCCATTTCACTGACACAACAACGGGATCGGTTGCTTCTCGGTTATGGCAGTTTGGCGACGGCGGCACATCCACTTCACAAAACCCATCACATACTTTCTCCACTGCTGGAAATTATACGGTGAATTTGACATCTACAAATATAATTGGCTCTAGTTCAAAAATATATTATGTAAATGCTACAACACCACAACCTCCCACAGCATCGTTTACCGGAACGCCAACAAGTGGGTTTACCCCGTTGTCTGTACAGTTTACCGACACGTCTATAAATTCCCCCTCTTCGTGGTCGTGGACGTTCGGAGATGGCAGTACGTCTACGTTACAAAATCCATCTCACACTTACAGTAGTTATGGTGTGTATACAGTTATATTGACAGCAACAAATTCTTATGGGTCGGATACTAAAACATCGAGTAATTATATAACTGCTTCGGCAACACGCGGGCGTGCAGATTTGATTCTGACATATAAATATTCTGTGGTATTATATGTTAAAGATTCTTCGTCTGGAAATCTAATAACTAATAATGCTTCGGTTGTTGATGATAATGGTTCTATAATTAGATCTGCAAGTGGAATATTCTCGGGAACATATTCCGCCGGGCAACATTCATTTACGGTGACAGCGAATAGTTATGATACAAATTATGTAACGTATTTCGTTAATACCAATTTGACAGAAAATATATTTATGACGAAGATAGTGTCATCAGTTTCTACCACATGGTACACTCCAAAAACAGCATTGTTTAAAATCGTAGATGTATATGGGAATCCACTTATCGGGGCAACTGTAAGTGCTCGTTTCAATTCTACTACTTTACCATATGGAGTCAGCGATTTAATTTCCAACTATGGAATGAATGTTGCAGATGCAAATCAGGCTCTTAATGGGACATTGATAATGTCTGGCTCTACTGATAATATGGGAGCGGTTGTATTTACAATGTTAAGCACTTTAAAATACGACATTGTAATAACATATGGTGGGCATTCCAATTATTATCAGGTATATCCACAGGAAGCAGAATATCAGTTCCGGTTCATTACAACATCTACCACAACGGATAATATATGGGATGACTTGTATGCAAATGGAAATACCAAAGTTTGGGCGGTTGAACCTGATCCGGCCAACGTAACATTCTTCTGGTCGTTCCAAGATATGACGGATTTAACTACGCAGATAGATTTCTATTTAAAAGACGTGGATTTAAATACTACTGTTTATACTACAAGTATGTATTCCCCGGTTGCCGGTTCTATCTATCAGTTGAATTACACGGTGCCAAATGAACGTGGTAAGAATTATATGGCGTGGGAAAATTACACACGGGGTGTTGCATAATGATTTCTATACGAAGAAGGTTGACATTATTATTGTCAACCATTTCGCTATTTGTGGCGTCTGTTTCAGCTACCAGCATTACACAAATAGCGGCTGGAACCGCTGCTACAATGCTCGGATCAGGAGGATATTTAATTGATCTCGGTATTGAAAATGTCCCGGGTGTAACTACAGCACAGGCCAAATTTTATTATAATATTATTTCCATTGCGCTTGTCATGTGGCTCGCGTGGGTAGCGGATGAACCGTCGTCAGCACAGTTTTGTGTAATTGGTGTAGGTATATCCGCGTTTTGTGCGTATGTAGGTTGGTTCACAACTCCCAACCCAGTGGGTCAATGGGGATTAATCATAATGTGCGCCGTGCTTGCTGTTATACTTTATATGACGGAAAAGAAAAGATTCCTATATGGTATTAACGGCGCGGGAGATCCATTAATTAATATTTTGGTGTTTGTGCTACTTATGCAATCGACAATAGGGTTGATTAATGGCACTGGTATATTTACAGAACCCGGGGCGACGGTTGCTTCTCCTGCTGATTGTGCAAACGGGTCTGTTACATTTACTAACTGCGCCATTAATGGAAATCTGATGTTAACCAATATACAAACTTCCAGCGGAACAAATAATGTTCTTGGGCAAACATTTAGTGCCGTCCTTACGGTTGCGTCTATGGGGTGGAACTTATTAGTATTAATTATCCAACTATTGGTATCCGTTTCCGTATTCGGCGTGGTAATTTATAACACTTACCCGTGGATTAAAGATTCTCCGTTGGCAATGACTTTGGTTGGATTGTTGCAACTGGGTATATGGTTGATTTATATGTTGGTGTTGTTTAGATACGTTTGGAAACCGATGCCGCAAGATGGGAGAATGTAATCATGTCATCTGGAGCGACGCAGGGATTTATTATAAATCTTTTTGCATGGGGAACAATATGTATAGCGATAGGAAAAGCGTGGGATTTGTTAGGGAATACAATGAACAATTTAAATTCATTGGGCCTGACTACACAGGATTCTATGAATACATTTCATCTATTGACAATATGTTTCTATGCAATGGGAATATTGTTCCTGATAGCATCAGGATATAATCTGATAGTTGAAAGCAAAAGGGATAGAGGTCGCAACGTATGAAGGTAGAAGGTTTAATATTTTTAATAGTAGGAATATCGTTATGCATTATTGGGACGTTATATGCTACGGATTGGGCATTGGTTGGAATGTGGATAGGAGGATTTATCGTGATACTTGTTTCGGTCGCAATAATGTTTCCGCAAAAGAAGGAGGTGAGTGTTGAATGACTTCGGCAGGTAGGATGCTAATTGCAGGTATATCGATGCTGGCGATTACGTTAGCATTGGGGATTTATACGATTATATTTGGGACACTGTTTTCGAAAGTGATCCCGCTATTTAAAAGTATGACACCACCAGTTTATTGGGCTATGTTAGGAGGTGACTCGATAGAATGGATTTCCGCCTTTGTGTGGGTTTTAATTATTTTGTGTGAGATATTTATCATAGTCCGCTTGTGGTCTGAAGCCAGCCGAGAAATTTCATACAATACTGATGCGTGGTAATATTTAAACATTTTTTATTAATAACAAAGTATAAATACTATTAAGTTCTATTCTTATATATGACTTTTCAATGCAAGGAATGTGGGCATAGATGGAATTCTCGAAAAGTAGATACTACTCCTAAAATATGCCCGAAATGTTTGACAAAATATTATAATTCTGAAAGGAAAGAAACGCGCGGTAGGAAAAGCAAATCAAGTGGATTGAAGTAAAGATGCCGAAAGTTACTTATAAATGTGTGGATTGTGGGAAAGAAAGAACTACATTTCCATCAAATTTTAGTAAGAATGTGAGAGAGGGGGGAGTATATAGATGTCTAGAATGTGCTTTAAAACTTTTACCAAATCCAAATCCCAATGTTGGAAAGAATAGTAAAGTGTCATATAAATGCATAGATTGTGAAAAAGAAAGTTCATTAAGATATCCATCTTCCTTTGGGAAGGGGATAACTAGGGAAAACTATAGATGTAAAAAATGCGCCCTTGTATTTTTGAGTAAAGACCCAAAATGGTTAAGAAATGTTACTGATGCAGCTCAAAAAAGAGTGCTAAAAACAGAATGGAAAGAACATAATAAAATTATGATTTCCCATCGTTCTGAAAACCCAATTTGGGTTGAAAAGTGTAGAAACACATTAAAACGAATATCAAAAGATCCGGTTATTTCTAAAAAACGATTGGATGCAATGTCTGAAATGTATGATGATCCAATATGGGTGGAAAATCATTTAATTGGAACAACAGGAGAGGGAATGTGGTATGGTAACAAACATTTAATCAAAGTAAACAATGGTGGTTATAGAAAATATTATTGTGCGTTGTGGAATCCTAATTTATGGAATCGTATAGATGCAGCATATGATTATAAAAGTATTATTTCTGGAAAGACAAGATTCAATAATTACAAACAAGAACATCTTTCAAGACATCATCTTTATTGGCAAGAAAAAGCATGTTGCGAGTGGGATGAAGATGCTCAAGGATATTATGCTTGGATTAATAATGGTTCTAAAAGAAATCCAGAGTGGATTAAATATTATATTAAAGGCGATCCAAATAAGTTTGTTTTATTAACTAGAAGTGAACATGGAATAATAAAAGGTAATAAAAAATTTGGAACTGACAAAATATACTGGATAAAATATCTCGAAGATTTAATTGAACAAAGAGAAAAAGAAGGAAAGAAATGTTATTTGTCACCGGAAGAATATGAAGTTTATAAAATTGAACATGCTGGCATTATTGAAAAATATAAAAAGTAATAGAAAACTATTTATCCTATGACATTCCAATGTTATATAACTTTATGCTTAATTTTAAAAACCAACTCTCGAAAATTATTTCAATAATATGCGCGCTTGACATTGTTGGTGTAGTCAAAGCGCAATCTCCACCATATATAACAATCACACCCACTCCGGTAATAACGCCATTGCCAACAACTACATTTGGTGTAAGTTTCTCCAATTTATCATTATCACACTTCAATCTCGTTTTCTTTCCCCAAAATGTTTTGGCCCCATACGCGTATACGACAATGGGTAACTTATCCATCCCCTCATTCCTAATTTTCCTCTTTATATACTTGGGTATGTTTCTAAGTCACTCTAATTTACGCCTTGCTTCAATAACAGGTCTTTTATTCTCCGGCGCATTCCTCTTTGCCGGTGGTATCGGTGTATCATTACCCGTAGTAATACAACCTCTAGCATTTGGTGCATTGGTGGCTTCCGTCACCGGAATCACAATGTCCATGTTTAAGAATGTAGGGTGATCCTTCCACCCCAATCCAAAAGTTTTAATACTAGAAACTCTTATCTTATATATAATGTCACCAAAATGGATTATAATACTTACTATATGTTTATGGGTGTTTATTATTCCGGTATGCGCGGTTGATAACACAACCTCTGTATCTATAGATGGAAATTGTTTTATTTCGATACCAACAGATTCTATTGTTTCATACACACAATCAACACAAATTCCAAGTAACGGCGCGTTGGTTCTCTCCGATTTTTATAACGATACTTATATGATACAAACAGAAACTTCTACGGAATTTGTTACTGTATCTAAATTAAAACCCGTTAGTATTGTAGATCAAATTTTAGGGTGGTTAAACTTATGAAGTTAAAAAGTATTTTGTTAATACTAATATTAGCGATCATTATTTCACCAGTTCTTGCGGCATCGCAAACGGTTTCATACACACAATCCGGCACGTGGGCATGTCCGGATGGTGTAACGAGTATTAATTTAAAAATGATTGGCGGTGGGTCTGGGGGGCTTGGAGGGTATTGGTGGGCAAACTATACAGGGTCTTATCGTACCGGTTACGGCCCCGGTGCTGGTGGACTTGCAGGTGAATATATTTCTGTTTCCAATATTCCTGTTACACCCAGACAATCATATAACATTGTAGTTGGCCCGGGAGGACAAGGGCAGGGCGGTGCTGGAAATGTTATTACAAGTGAAATTAATATTTGGGGTGGTAATAATGGTTCTGCTTCTTCCGCATTTGGATATACAGTAGAAGGTGGATTCGCGCCTAGGATGTGGTTCCCATTTAATGGAGCCGGATATACCGTCGATTATGTTTTGGGTAATTCAAGTGGTGGAGATACAGGGTATGGTAATTATCAAGTAACAACACAAGGTTCAACGGGTTATTATCCCGGAACAAATGGAGGTATAGGATATGGAGCAGGAGGCGGTGGTGGCGGTGGAGGAAATTACGTTGGAGGAGGTATATCATTTACCCCAGATGTATATCCCGGCGCAGGTAGTAACGGAGCCTATGGTTACGTCGAAATAACTTATGATGCATCAAACACACAACTTGCATTTTACGGCAAAATAATCGATGCAACAACCGGAAACGGAATATCTGGCGCGTCGATTGGTATTTCTCAACTTAGTTATGTATGGAATGTTACATCTACCACAAACGGGGCATTTTCCTTCCCTGATACAACCGGATTAATATATGGGGTTCCAATAACTGTTATTACCACATATCCAAATTATGCGCCCGACTACAATACGTTTACCCCGTTGTCAAGCACCCCCGTTGTTCTGACCGTTCCTCTAATTCCATTATCATCATATGTTTCTAACACTATCGTTGGCATCACTCGTGAAAGTTTGTATGGGAATCCAGTATCGGCAACTGTAAGTGGGATTGATACAATAACCAATTGCCATACCAGTGGTGTATTTACATATGCTTCAACTGGATTTTACAGTTTATCGGCTATATCTGATCCGAGCACTGGGTGCTGTACTGGTATTCCATGTCCATTGGACTCCTCCCACTATTACAGCGTGACAGCAACTAGTGGCAACATGCAATCACCGGCGGCTGTTCTAGTCCAACCTTTCCTATAAATTTTTTTCTCTTTAAACCGAAACATTTATTACACAGAACACCTACTATATTTATAATTTCTGGTGAAATGACATGGTGAATGAATATGAAAGCACTGCTGTTCGTGATGCGTCCGGCGCAATAACCGGATATAGATCTGCGATAACAGGTGCAATAACTCCAATGGGCGCGAGTCAACTACCAACAAGTGCCCCCACTCCTGATAGCGGGCTTGCCGCATCCGCGCGTCAGGCTGCTGTAACATTTGCATACGGGAATCCAACAGTTTCCGATTTGAATATATTAAGAGAATCCGGGGTTTATGGGTCTGCCGAGCAAGCGGCTGTAAGCAGATATGTTAATAAGACTGCGACAAACGCCGATGTTGATCTATTAACACAGAAGGGGTATTTGGGTAGTAGTGAAGTGACAAAAACCAATATACCTGCTCCTGTGCAAACACCAGCGGCACCACAAACCTATCAATCCCCCGCCGCACAAATCGCCGCACAACAGGAACGTTTAGGAGGATATGTAGACCCCAACCTTCTAAAAGTTGCCAGAAGTGAAGGATATATTGGTTCCGTCTCTACACCGGCACCGGGTTCTTCTAATCTCGGTTCTGTCATGCCTCTCGTGGATAAGGTAGCAGCCGCGCAGGGTTTGCCAATGAGCATACCGTCTAGTCAGTTCGAAGGATCTAAAACGGTAACAGCATATGTTCCGTTGGGAAATTATAAAGCAACAGAATTGGAAAATGCAAAAATTGCATTACAACAAACAACCGGTGAGGCGGCATTTTACCAGAAACCTTATGGAAGTTCTTATTATAAACTCATAGGGGGAGGGGGTGTTGGCGCGCTTCAATCTGGTATGTTTACAGTGGGCAAACCTGAAACACCAGCGGTTTATACACAAGAGAGCGCCGGTAAAACATTCGCTCCTAGTGCAAACGTGCCTGAAGCAATGAAGTTACTCGCGCACCCGGAATTATATAGCCGCGCGGGGGCAGAAGTTTATGGCGGAAATGTTACTCCGTTAACAGGGGCGACGGTTGAATCCACCGGAGCAAGATTAAGCACATATGCAAATCCGTTAAATCTTGCTAATTATGTAAATCCGCAAGGAGTAAACTTACCTAAATCCGAAATGCCGCTTGCAAACGCACCGTATAAAGTATCTGCGGAATCACCGGCAATAATGACGATGGGGCCGAGTGGGATAACGGGTGCGATTAATATTCCGGAATCGGCAAAGGTTAGTTCTGCGAAACCCGATACTTCGATGCTTGGCGGGTTATATGTTGTGCCGGGTTCGGCAAGAATGGTAGAAACGCCGACTGTTACCCCCACTAGTGGTCTACACAGTGTTAATATTTCCCGTGTTGGTGGTGGATTTGGTGCTATGGCTGCGGAAATGCCGGGGGTGCAGTTGGGGATGGGTACGCTTACTCCTAGTGGGTTTAAACAGGAAGGCGGCGCGGCATATACCCCCGTGGTTATTTCACCATCCGGGGCGGCGGTTCCGATAGCACAGACTGTGACTCCCGCGACGCAGATTTCTACTTCTGTGGTTCCTACGATTACACCAAAAGGCGTAACTGGTCCGGGCACGCTTGGTGGGTTGTATGTTGTACCGGGTAGTGCATCAATAATAAGTCAAGGCAATGGATTAGCAGCCGTTCCGGGTTCGTATAAACTTGAAAGTGTTACGACAAAATCTGAACCATCTGATATAAATTTCTTATCAAATATTGGTACAAATTTACTTGCAGAAGTGGGGCTTGCACCGAAGGGAACGGCAGGGTTTGGTTCAACTACAACTAAAGAAAGTTATGCCATTAATCTACCATCTCCATATGTTTCACAAGCACCAACGGGTTATAAACCCACACCTCAAACTTATACATTATCATCTGAAAGAACAACAATTGAACCTAGCGTTTATGAATCTGTACAAAAAAACATATCAAATTTACTTCCATCTTTATCATCAGAAACACAGATGGATATCGGGAAAAAGACTGATGTTTTAAGTCAAATTTCTGATACATCACTTGGGGTATATTCAGAATTGCAACAGCATCCGCTAGACATTGCAAAAATAGCATCGGAATCATATCTTACTGGTGCCGCATTGGGATATGGTGAAAATCTTTTAAGAATGGGTGTAACAAAAGCAGCGGAAAGTGGTATTCCTGCCATTGCAAAACTGGGTGAATATTCTAGTGCTCCGTTAATTAGTGGTATAGGAAATATTGCAAAAGTGGGTGTTGGTACAGCTATATTGGGAGAATCCGCATTAAATATTTACAACCAACCTACCGCATTTGCAAGAGGTGGGGAGATTGCAAAAACTAGTACAATGTTAGGAGGGTTTGGGTTGGGATATGGTGGTATTACCCCAATACAGACAGAAAGTTATTACAAAGGCGAAGGACTTCTTGCAAAAACCCCCACAGAAATTTTCCCCTATAAAGTATCAATAGGACGAGCTACTATCGTTCCATCTTCCGGTGATGTGCTTCCAGTATCAAAATATACCACACTTGGGATATCGAAAACATCTGGTGCTTCTGGTCAGATAGAAAGAGTATCTACAATATTTGGGGGATTGAAAACATCTCCTGAAGGGACGAGGTTATTTTTAGGTTCTCCTAAAGTGTCATCAGAGGAATTTAGATTTGCGCCAGATACATTCGGCAAGATTTCAACATTTGCACCAAAAACCCCACTTGAAACCTATATGGTTTCTAGTCTTGCTGGCATCGAAAAGCCCAAAATAGAATTGGGGCTTGATATTCGTGCGACAACCAGTGGTTCAAAACTTCAACTTCATGAAGTTACTCCTGCCGTCCGTGATGTTGTGGAAACTTATAATATTCCAAATTCTGGAAAAGTTGCCAATAGTATAGTTGCCACTTTGAAAGACTACAAAGCGCGGTTATACGGTTCATCGGTTCAGCGTGGGGTTGGAAAAGAAATAGGGTATCCAACTCTGGGAAGACCGGCAAACGATTTAGATATTATGCTTCCATCAGGAGAGAAAGGAAAATTACAATCTGTGGATTTTGCAAAAGATGTAACAAATTCAATTAATCGTGCCGCCGGTAAAAATGTTGCCTCCGTGGATATAAATGGAAATCTTGCCACTGTTAAAATTGGAAATTCAAAACTTTTTGATATTCACAACGAAAATCCTTCACCGGAAGAATTGATGGCGCAGGGTGCTAATATTGCTTCCCCAATATCCACGAAATATACCGGGCTTGGAATGAGGATAGAACCTTCGGTCATGACGAAAGAAGGGGTGCCGGTTATATCTTTTTCGGAACAAGTAGGTAGAAAACTTGTAGGTCCGATTGAATATACACCAGATGTAAAAAGCGTGACAAGTAAGGCGTATGCTGGTTCTGATATCCAACCGTTTACTGTTTCGGGGAGACTTGTCCCACGATTTGAGGGAAGGGTAAAAGATATTCCTGATTATTACTTCGGAGAGCGTGCTAATATTGAAACACTAAAAAAATCAGAAAGTGCTAGCACACGTAATAAGGCAAATGTAGCTGAAAACAAGCTAAACGCATGGTTAGAGACGTGGGGGCCGGAAACATCTAAAAGTGTTCGTGCTGCATACCAAACACGCTTTGAAGGCACTTCTCCAATTTCTATCAATTTGGGGGAATACCAACCCACACCTTCACCTATTTTAAGGAGTATGGGGTTGGGTAGTATTTTAACACCATCCCCCGCATTAAATTTGATACCGTCATATAGTGTAGGGGTACAAAAAATAAAATCTGTCGAAACACCATCACAAAAAATCACAAGTCTGTCAGTTGGCAAAATGAGTACTACGAGCGGGCGCGTATCTGCTGCATCATTATCAAAATTTTCACAAATTAAACCCACACCAAAATCATTATCTTACTTATCTGCCTCGGAGTCTAAACTTGAAGTAAAATCATTATCGATACCATCCAAATCAATTTCTGTATCGTCGGAAGTGTCAAAAATGGTATCGATGCCTTCTGCCACTACCCCATCAGAGTCTACACCCCCTTCCAAACCGAGTCCTTCTACACCATCAGAACCCAGTCCATCAATTTCTTTAATACCATCTATATCTTTACCGGCGTTTGGATCTTTATCTGTTATACCGGCTTCTCCTGCATCTATACCTCCTTCCACCGTCTCCCCTAGATATGGAATTTCCCCGCCATATTCACCACCTATAGAATCTCCAGAATCCGGTAAAATACCATCGGCATTATTGTTTGGAGGCGCGTTATCTAGTGGAGCGGGTGGCGGAGGATTTGATAGAAGATTTAGGAAGCACAAACAAGTATTTACTTATCCCTTTACCCCTTATGAAGCAGCAACAGCTACAGCAAAAGCCTTGAAAGCCGGTTCAAACATTGTATTTGGTCAGAAATCATCATTGCCTACATTTGGAATCGCATCACCGAAACCAAAGGTTGCTGTTAAACAATCTACACAAAGACCCGCCAAAGTGCCACAGAAGCCCACTGCACCACGCGCAGCACCAAAAGTGTCATTGCCAAAGTTCAATATGTCTACGCAACAGAGACCCGCTAAAGCGGCCCCGCGTGTGGCTATAAAAGTATCAACACCACAGTTCGCACAGTTTAAAATGCCCGCAGGGTTAACACACAAGTCTACTTCAAATACGGGACTCAAATCAATATCATTACCTTCTTCGTTGCCGCTGAAGAAGAAAGGGAAGGGGAAGAAATAAGAATAATGTATAAATAAGTATTTATATTCAAAACACATATTATCAAATGAAGTTTGATGTAAAAATCGAAATGTTGCGAAAGGAGAAATACGATGTCAGATACACAAATCCCACGTGGAATATATGGCACGAAACTTGGTAAATGTCAAGTCGTAGGGAAACAGAAAGTCGTGAAAGAACCCGGTTTTTTATATTTTATAAAAAATGGGAAAATATGGGCTGAACCTATGCAAAATAACAGAACTGGTAAAAGGCATATTGCTAGTGAAGAAATTTTATCTTGTAAAAATGGTTACATCAATAATGAGGGTTATGCAGTTACATGGGAACATTTATAAAATATTTTGTGGTGTGAAATGAGAACAACAGAAAGGTTTATTAATATGAAAGACTACACATATATTATGATTTCGTTTATAGGAGTAAATGCTATATGGTAAACAGTAGCAAATTTTTATGTCGCATCAGTGGAGCAAAAACATGGATCGGCCTCGAAACTCTAGAAGTAAAAAAGTTAAAACCAACAACAATGATTGAGATTAAAGATATTTCTTGTGGAAATAATCATAGATCAAAAGAATATAGTCCAAAGATTGGTAGAATCCCATTGGAACTTGCTAGAATGAAATATTCTATTGATATTTAATAAAAATCAATTTTTTCTTTTCTTCCCAAACAACGGAGCCTCAAAGTTTCTCCATTCCTTATTATAAATATCCGAATGTGGAATTTTTATACTTAAAGAATCTATACTATTCATATAACTCATGCTGTCGGGAATCTTCACACCCAGACGTGCGCGCGGTAAAGAACTGCTGAATTTCTTTGGGAATGTTTTAATATATTCCTTTTCAGTCGGTTCTTCTTCCTTTTCAAATTCTTCTTCTAGTTCTTTTGATGTTTTGCCGTAGTCTGTCATTTCAATGCCTCCGATTCAAACTCGTATCGAAACTTTTAATATCCACATCTGCGTTCCAAAACCCACCACTCTTCTTATTATCCAATCCATCAAGACTTTGTTCTAACTTCGCGCGCATTTTATGTTTAGATGCAGACCCGTAGTCGTGAACAAAATTATCAAGTTTAAGATCCAAGTGGATTTCATCTGTGGTATAAGGAATATATATACCACGCCCCCCTACAGATACATAAGCGTCGGTATCGAGGAATTTAACTTCTGCATCATATTTCTCAATAACTTTTCGGAACATCGGGATTACTCTGTCGCGCAATGCTTTAAGTTCAAGCGCGCGCTTTAGTTCTTGTTTTTCGCGTTGTTTTTTAACTTCGCTCATTGTGTATGAAATTCTGTCTAATAGGCCCATAATTAATAATAGAGAATAGTAGGATATAAAGGTTTTGGTTAATAATTTATATGTAATCAATACCTATATTACCCCATGATCAAACGCACCCTCTACGAAACCCGAAGCGCCGCATACCACGAATCGGGACACACTATAGCCGCATTAATATTACAACAGGATTTTCGTGGCGTAACTATAAAACAGCGCAAACATTCGTGGGGTAGATTGGAAGGTTATAAACATGGTTCTCCACTTGCGCGCGCTATTGTTTATCTTACTGGCCCACTTGCACAATCAAAGATACTGAATCAAGATATAATGTTTTGTGGGGATGATTATTATTTAAATTGTGGTGGTGGAGCAGATTTTAATAATGCGTGTGTGGAATTAAACTGGATTCATAATGTGCTTAAAGAAACTTCCTGTAAAAGAAAATTGTATATATCGGTTTTAGATACATCAAAAGAGATTGTAAATAATAACCGCGACCAGATACAACTATTGGCGAAAGAACTTTTAAAAGAAGAAACGATATGGTATTCAGATATTTTGAAACTATTAATAAAAAACAAAATGTTTGATTCTATGGTTGTTCCAAAGATGCCTAGTTTTGAGAGGGTGTAAAAAAGTTAATTGGATACAAAGAAGTCTCCATTAATAAGTCTAATATATTTAAATCCCATCTTTTTTAAAGACATTATCCCACTTTTTACTTGGCTCTGTTTTGTCGGGCTTCCAACCCATACAAATATCTTACCGTCAATTTTCTTAAAAACAACAGATCTGTTATTTACATTCAGACCTTTTTCTTTTTCAGCTGTACGAAACATCATAAGTATTTTTTCCCTTGAGAACCAAACGCCGTTTTCTGTAGACATATTATTCACCTAATAAATATAATACGATCTTAAATGTTGAAAGTATTTAAATCTTTCTACTATAATACGAGTATAGAAAAGTATTTATAGTTACGAGTCTATAATATATATGGATCTCAATAATCTAATGAAGATTCTGATAATGGAGGATGAATAAAAGAATGCGTTTGACTGATTATATATCACAAAACAGATATAGTAGACACAATCGGAAATATAATAAAACTGGTTTGACATGTTCTATTATACACAACCATCATGAAAAATTGAAAAATGATCCACAAAGATTGACTACAGAATTGATTCAAAATATTATAGGAGTTGATTGCAATGAAAATAACAACCAATTTTATATTTGTTCTTATAGGAATGTTAGTATCTAATGTGATTTCATTTTACTATCTCTGTGAATGCATAACATGGGTGCCAATACTTTTTGTTGGAGTCTGTATTTGTATTTCAGTAATTATCGAATATTTCATAATTGGAAACGATGAAGTTGATAAGGAGATTAAAAAATAATTATTTCTTCTTTTTATCAAGCACATATTTGATATTAAAGAATGATTTTGGAAATAACTTCTCTGCGCGCGTTGATGCTACTTTACCAACAATATTTGTATTGATTGAACCCGTTAGAAGTTTACGGTCACGTATTTTTCCTTCGGCTGCTATTTTAACTTTCTGTTCAAATGGTAATTTTAATTTTACCAAACTTGGATTTCCGTAATGTGTTTTCTTATGAGTAGCATTGTTTACATTATAATATGTACCAGTCCACGGAGTTTTAGTATTTATATCTTGCTTTAATCCTTCTTTAGAAATTCTTCCCACTGTTTCGAAGTCAATTTTTCGTTCGTTATGACTAATATTACCAAATTTGTTGTTTGCATATTTTCGTGTATGCACTAATTCGTGAGTAATCACAGATTCCATTTTAGAACTTTGATCCGTAAAACTCAAAATAAAAATCTTTCTTCCGACGATATGATATTTTTTTATTTCTTTTTGATTCGGAATAGCATAAGATGCAGAAGCGAACCCTCTCTTCACAATTTTACTTGTCAATCTATATACCAAATTCCCATTCTTCTTCTGTTCATTTGTTGAAAAATCATTATTATAAACTTTCAAAAAGTATTGTAGTGCGCGCCTTCTCCTTGCTTCGTTTTCTCCTTCTACGAATATGGTTGTCCCGGATTTTGTGGTTCCTTGTGTAGTGCCACCGTCTTGTATTAAAGGGCGCGCCTTTTTAGAATCAATTTTTTTGCTTATAGTATCTGGAATCACCATTCCTGTATACGTCTTCAAAATTCTCATTATTATTCTCCTATTTATAACTATTGGTTTATTACTTACAAATCTTTCTATAATAATACGCGTATAGAAAAGTTATAAATACTATCGAAGCATTGTAGTATGTAGAGGCAAGACGCCTCAAGGAAAGTGAAAAAGATGTACAAGAAAGCAACCGAATCAATGAATGATGTGTATGGAACTCTGAATAACCACGCAAAGAAGACATCCAGCATCTTCCGTGAGTATACGGATAAAATGAACAAAGTTCGGATGGTTTACCCAGAACTTTAAAAAAATATTAATTCTTCTTATTTTTAACGCGCATTCCAAACATCGTAAAATCATTCGGTGAAACCGTAGCGCGGATTTTTGGAATGACAGATTTCTTTGTTATAGAATCTTTATTGGGATTATAACTCGCAGCCGGGTAAATACCATTCATGACAACCAACGGGACGTGTTTATAACCTTCTCCCATTCTGGTGATTGGTTTATTGGGTTCTTGTTTCTTTTTCTCACCCAATGTAACACCCATAAATGTCATTGGAGCGGGTGACGGTGCTGTTTTCTGTACGACACGCGATGGCGCGCGCGGAGGTGTAATCGTTGTCTTTGGTTTCATTATTTGTGGCGTGGCATTTATATTTAAACCAATTCTTGGCATCGGGCCGGACATTGGCGCGCGTTTCTGTGGTATTAGTGTTTGAACGGTCGGGTGCGGCTGATACGGTTGCCGTACCATAGGCACTACAGGTTGCTGTTGTGCCGGTCGGAATAAAGAACCGCGCGCGCTTTGTGGAAGTGTGTTGGGGAAACCGAGAGATTGCCAGTTTTGTGTGTTAAATCGATCTGGTTCTGGTTCCGGCGAGCGTTGAGGTTGTGAAGGAACTGCGGGTGCATTTGGCATTAATTCTTCTACAGCGGATTTTGTGCGCTTTTTAGTAGTAGGTAGTTGTGTAATTTCCGATTCTGCTTCTTCAGAAGGTTTTCGCATTTGTGCTTTATATGCGGGTTGATATGAACCCATTCTCAATTGAGATTTAAACGCCGGTTCATAACCACGAGAACCAAAGATACCACTTTGGCTTTCATATGCAGATTTGTAACTTCCTGCTAATACTTTAGATTTTTTTGATTTTTTATCTGATTCTTCATCCTTGTCTTTATCCTCTTCACCATCTCCCGTTAATCCTTCTTGTAATTTCTTTTCAATGGATGATAATTCTTTTTGTTTTTTCTTTTTCTTTTCTTCCTGTTCTTCTTTAGTTGGTTTTTTTCGTTCTGCGGCACCGTGATGAATCATTTCTTCTTCAACAAATTCACCCACTTTACCGGCGACTTTCTTCCCAATATCCACGGCCTTTGCAAGCGTTGGGTGTTTTCCAGCAAAAGATTCTGCTTGTGCGTCATAACCTTCGTGTGACTTCCATTCTGTCACTGCACCAGCCGGTTTCCCGCCCTTTGCTGCTTGCATCTGCCCCACTTGTGAATATTGTTTTGTTGGAGTGGCAACGGGTTCCGGTTCTTCATCATGCACATGATGTGCTTCTCCATCACTTTCAACGATGCCAGTATCCTTCTTAATTTTATCCCACTCTTCCGCGCTTATACGTGCTTTTACCATATTTTAGTCACCATATTATTATATAGGTGTTATAAGTCATTGTTAATAAAGGTTTCTATTAAAAGAGAAAAAAAAAGATAATTAAAAATTAATCCTCGATTTTATTAATTCCTTTTGCGTCTTCTGCTGCTTCATTAATTGATTTAAAGAGTTTTCTTCCAGTATGTTTTTTTGCATGTTCGTTTATACCAGCAAAAATCTTATTCACTTCTTCTTTTGTTTCTTTGTAACATACAGATTTCATATTTTATATCTCCAGTCCCATAATTGTAGTAGTTTCTTTTGCTTTAATCCCGTCGATACGCACAATATGCGGGTCTTCTTTAAGCAATTCCTTACCCTTTATTGTGTAAATACCAGAGCGGGCTTTTGCGCACTTATTAAGTTCATTATACTCTTCTTTAATCGCTTCGTGTGAATGTTTATACATTTTTAACACCTCTTATATTCAAATATATTCTCTCATTGTTTATAAACTTTTCGGAAACTAACACAAAGATATAAATACTTTTAAATATCTACAAATACATAATGGAAGAGTTTATAAGCACTATTTCGATTCAACACCAAAAAGATTCTAGTTTTATGGTGTCTATTCCTCACAGAATTGTAAAAAGATTAAATATTAAACCACAACAGGAAGCGAAAGTCTTGTTGGATGGTCAAAAGATAATTTATGATATTACTTCGAAAGGAGGCAATCAATGAGCGTGGCAACTGGTCCTCTTACTAATATAATTGTTACAAACATCACACAGGCACCCCAAGTTGTAGTTGTTACACCTGTTGCAACAGCGACACCTATACCCACGGTGGCCCCGGTGTTAAATCCGGTGCTTGATATTGCGCCGTTTCACAGCATACAGTTATTTTGGTTAAATACCATTCCACTGTGGGCAATATTGGCGTTTATTATTGGCGCATATTGGGTTTGGTATAATCTCGGGTGGTGGAGGAAATGCGGTGCGCTTGCACCTTGTTATGGATATAAAGACGCTTTGATGGCTTCCGGGTCTAATGTTCAACAGACAATTGTGTTTACCAAGTCACGGAAATGGTTTATTCGTTTACTTACTTATCATTCAGAAGGGATATTATATTTCAATGATTTGTTAAGAACCGATATGTGGCACATGGGCTCATCTTCAGCAGTGGGTAAATTGGGGGGTTTGCCAGCAGCGATTACAAAAGATTCTATCGACGAAGTTGTAGATCCCGTTTCCGATATTGCACTATGCAAAGTCTGTGACGACTTTATTCATGGACGATTTGGCGATCAGCAGAATATGAAACGCGCGTCGCAGGAAACGAAACTGCTTACATTTAATAGACCCGATGGCAGCGAATGTGATTTCATTACGGCAGCGCGCGAAGGGTTGATACCAGATACAATACGGGATTTTGACGATTATGTTAAACTCCGTCCTATATTAGAAAGAATATGGCCAGATGGAATAAAAATACCATGTTATTGTTTCTATGATCCATATGATTCTGATAAGTTTATGCCAAAAAATCGTTCCCCCTCATTATTCGGTGGGTTGCTTTTGAAAAAGGCACGGGATTTGGCAGCAGATAACATACCGGATTTGTCGTTCTGGGATAGAAATGGTGTGGCGATGATTTTGGTATTGGGTGGGCTGATCATTTTGGGTGCATCGTATTTGGCGAGTAGGTGATATGAATGACTGAAGATACAGATCAAATTTCCGAAAAAGAAAAACCGGTTGAGAAATTTTTGACGCCGGAAAAGATTATTCTGATAGTCGGAGTAATTGGTATACTTGTAATTTTCGGAATAATTTCATTAATGAAATGGTCATTAGTAGATCAGCCATTTTTTGGTGGAATATTTAATACAGCATTTTGGGGTACGCCATTATATGTATTTTTTATTCCGGTTGCTCTCTTAATGTATTTTGTTGCGTGGGCGTATTGGGCGCATCTTCGATGGGATATGATGGCTCCTTTCCACGGATTATATGTTGCTATGACAAGTCACAGCGATGTGATATTTAAGACGGATTTAAATTTAAATTTTATTTTGAAATCCGAGGCTGGTGCATGTCTTGTTTTTGAAAAAGACCGTTATAATGCTCTTGTTGAACATAAATACAAATTTTTGACTGGTATAAGTAAAAAATTGAAACCGGTAGATCAATCTACGGATTTTGCTAAATTTTTGCAGGGATCGTGGGAAACAAAGCCCGTTGTTAATATCGGGTCTGTTCCTTCGTCCATTTTGTTGGATGCTAACGGTTGGACGAAAGACGTATCACCGGAAAGGGCTGCTATAGCGAAGGAATGTGATATACATAACGATTTGTCTCCCGATGATCAAATTCACTCGTTGGCGAAAGCGTGGAAGTATATGGACGAAGGAAAGATACCTACGCCAGTCAATGTAAAACTTTACGTCGATGTTCCGTGGGTGCGAATTGACAATTCTTATTCTAGTTCACGCAATCCGGCTGCATGGGGAGGTTTTTTACGCCAGTTGGCTGAAACCCTAGCGGCTAGAGCGGCATCGGGAGGACTAAACATGACGTGGGCTGGAATTATTGTTTTTGTAGCGTGTATAGGTATAAGTGCACTCATGTTTGTGATGAAAATACTGGCGCACACGCCGGTGAAATAATTTTTTTATTATGTTTATATGGTATTTTCCATTCTGGATGATAGATTAAAAATTCTTTATATTCTTCTTCTGTAAAATAAGATTTTCCCCCAAATTTTTCATTTATAATCGTTTCAAATTTGCGCGCATAATATTTACGTTCTTTTTTGTTGTTTGTTTTACCATGACAACTACAATGAAGAGGGACAAATTTGTTTGGATCTCCAATTATTTCAAATGTTTTTTCATTATTTTTTATCCCAAGATTGCAAAAATATTTTCCATCGGAAGTCGTCAAACAACACGATTTTTTATCATAATATGAGTGATGGCAATGCGGAGTTTCCTCTATTATTGGTTCTTCGCATACGGGACATATATTTTGATTATTTTCATACCAGAATGCCAAGACCCTTCTTTTAAAAGGATTGTTAAATTTTTCACAATATTCTTTGGTTCCACCCGTCCAATTTGGATTGTTTTCTCCGATAAAACGTATTGATGAATCTTTGTGATAACAATCATACGAACAATAAAGTGCCGATTCGGATCTATAAGGATACACTTCAAATTTATTACCACAAACAATACAAATCTTATTCACTTTTGTAGTTGGTATATTATTTACACATTTCCGAGAACAATATTTCCCCCTCCCATTTAAGATTGAAGATTCGGTGGTTTCAAATTCATTGCCACAAGTTGGGCATATTCTTTTTATTCTTTGTTTTTTAGATTCGATACTACATTTTAATGAACAATATTTGCCTTTATCATTTTCTACATATGAAAGAAACGTTTCAAATTCTTTTCCACAAATCGGGCATATTTTTTTAATTCGTTTCATTGCTCGTGATTTATTATAGCAGTCTATAGAACAATATTTGCCCCCACCTCTAGATATTTCACTTGCACGAACATCAAATTTTTTCCCACATATAGGGCATACCTTTTCAATTTTTTCTTTTATTTTTGATTTATCATTACATTCGCGAGAACAATATTTACCCCCTCCTTTAGATGCGATACTATTAGTTATTTGAAATTCCTTTCCGCAAATCAAACAAATACGAGTAACTTTAGGCATTTTTATATACGCTTTCTATATATGTATTGGTGTTTATAGTTTATAAATATTTGCAAAAATTTTAATGACCAAATAACCGCGAGAGCCACCCGCCACTACTAGCAGGCCGAATTTGATTCGTTTTAGTAGTTATATTAGATTTATTTACCTGTGTAATATGCGCGGCTCTTTCATTGAGTGACAATGCGTTTTCTGTAGAACTGCGTTTCATTAATATACGCGAAGCCAATAGTTTCGCATCGGATTGTGCAACTTTAGCATTACCACTTCCCTCGCTCTCATCGATTATATCGCATAGGTTCCTCCAGATCTTTCGCTGGTCTGCATCTGATAAAAAATTTATCACCAATTGTTCGGCAAACGAGTCATTTAAGATAAAATTGCTTTCTTCATTAGTATTACGGGCTGGTCCGGGCATTCCCTTTACAGTCACGAATCTATCAATATATTTAAAATCCTTGGATATCATGGATATATCGTTGTTTGGAATGGTGCCCGTGCCATCGTCATACATACCATTATCTTGTGGTTGCTCTTCCTCACCACCATCCGTTATCTGTGGTTGTTCCGGGTCTGCATTATAGTCATCTTGTATTTCGTCATCATCTTTAAACAGGTCGCGCATAGTCATGTTGTATCACTTCCCCCCATCCCATGAAAACCCAGCAGAATTTATCTCACCATATCCAGTAAAGGACATCAACACCAAGAACGAAGTTGCGCGCCACACAACGTCAAAAAGTGTAACGTGCTCTGACTCCGGATCCGGGGAAATTCTTTTTAATTCAGCAGAAATTGCTTTTTCGTGATCCAATATTTTATCCAAGTATTCCTTCTTTTGTGGCCCCCCTGCTAAAATAACCGCTGTTCTTAAAAGTGTCAATCCTGCCCGGCATATATCAACCCTTTGCTCTGGATCCGGTGCTGCAACTGCTGTAACAGTAGCCATACCTATACTTTTTTTCAAATCCGGTGGTATTGCCGTAAAATTTGGATCTATCAATTTTTTGATTTTATCCAGAATTTCAAAAAATTCTTTATATGAATGTTCTTCTCCGTCCTTTTGGATTTCTACCAATTTTTCACTATATTTTAATAATTCTGATTCCTTATCAATTTTTTCACCTGACATTTTCTACCACCTCATATTTACCTTCAATGCGTCGTATATTCATTTTTCCTAGAATCCGTCCTAAAATATCCGGATGAATACAAAGTTCCGAAGCAAATTCGCGTTGTGATATTTTGGGATTCCTATCTATAATTTCTTGAATATCTCTTCCTTTTTCTTCTATAAGTTTTTCCGTGCGTCTTTCTACAAGAGATTTTCCGTCTGTATAATCCCTCTTTCTCACACTTTCTCCGGTTTCAGAAATTAACTCTGCGAGGCGTTTTGCAGATTCTTCCCGAGCCTGATCATAATATTCGAGAATATGTTCCGGGGGTTTAAATGATGCCCACAAGTCAAGAACATTATTGTTGAAATTTAATCTGTGAAGATAAGATTTCCCGCTCGCACTCATTTGTTTGGAGTTACCACGTATGATATTAAATCCTGCTGCATGGCATGATTTTGTAACCCAAAAAGATATTTGAACATAATCACGAATAGAATTATCGATTCCTTTAATTTGCGGCGCGTTTAGAAAAATACAATTGCGCATTGTTCTCATAGTTGTAAATATCTTTACTGCATTCTTACTGGTTTTTGTATTCCAATCATGTGCGCCAAGTGCTGTGTTATCATCTATAAGCAGGCATTGGAATTTATTCTTTGACTTCCTTGCAAGTAGTTCTGATACTGATTGGGCATCATCTAATGAAAGAACATTCTCACGTGGGTCAAAGTAATCTAATGGGTCGCCACCAAGGAGTTTTGATATTTCTACTGATGTGCGCCAGAGTATCCACAAGCAAGTGTAGCTCTTACCCGAACCTCTATCACCAGCTACCGCGCCGATAAAATCCTGCCTGTCTTTCTCATCAGTAATTCTTTCTGCAATATATCTACCAAGTGCGCTCGGGGGTATTGGTTTCTCACTCTCAATGTAGTTTTGAACTTCTATGGCAAATCGCTTTACAGCACTACCATTGGCCGGCCCGAGTGGAAGGAAGTTATATTCAGCTTTGTCTATCCTCACAAGAACCCTCCCATAGAGCTCTCTGTAAGGTCTAAGCATTCTGCTAGGTAATCAGTAAGTGAACCAAGTGAAAGGATAGCAGCCTCCCTTGTGGGTGTTCCCCCCTTTTTCATGCCTGTAAAATCTGCCCATATCTTTTCTCTAATAGGCTTATCTGGACAAAAGGCAACTATACAAGCAAACCCATCTGATATTTGTATATCTGTTGATGCACCGCTGATTATCTGACCAAAGAACTCTCTTTCTAACCCAAATAACAAAAATGTATAGGTGGTTTTTGGAGAAGATTCGGCATTGAGACTATTGCTCACTTCGAAGTCAGTTTTAATTTTATCTACTAACATATAAATCTATCGTCACTTTTAGTATTTAAAGTTTGTGTATACACATACATTATATATCAATTTTAATATACTCATGCGACTTATCTTTGACCCGCGCGCGAAAAGGAAGACCGAAGGAAAACCATTAAATACAATGCGCACCTATCTACTATACGCATGGTTGATTTTCACAAAAAGCAGCCAATATGGTGGCGGGTCGGGCCTAACCGCCCCTGCTGGATTCCTAAAAACCGGCTCGAACAGGCTGGGGAAATTAAAGATATTGATGGAGAATTTGCTATGATCATTGTATGGAACGAATCACGGAAAGAAGAATCTTATGTAGTGCCAATTGAAACGATCCGCGCGAGGGGTTACAATGGTTGAAGCGGAAATAATCAAATTGTATAAGTATACTATAAGGTACAAGTGCGGAGAAAGAGATGAATACACTGTTATATTAGTGTCCGACAATATGAAGGATATGATAGAATTAATTGCAGACCGCGAGATGGTAGATTCAATGAAAGATGCCAGTAAGTGGTTTGAAATTTCGGGTTTTGTATTAGTGATGAATGAAAGTAACAAGTGGTATCATCTTTTTGATATTAATGAACAGGATTTGGCAACAAAGTTTGGATATGATGTGCAGGAACAATATTGGGAGTGCCAGTTCAAAAATGATTGTCCGGAATCTGTAAAGGATTTTGATGATATGATAGTGAAATTCGAAGATGAGATGAAGACACTCAATAAAGATGAAAGATGGGTGACTTATGGTGATGTCTTGGGTGAAGCATTGTTTGAGTCAAAATATGTACAAGATGCAATACGCGAGAAGAAAAAAGAATGTGATATGCACGATGCGCAGGAACTTGACGCCGGGTTGGGGGTTATTGGGGAGATTGTAAAGGGGGAAATGGAGAAATGAAGTGCCCATACTGTGGAAAATACAAAGCAAAAGAAGTGGATCGTGAGGAGAGTTTTAGTTTTTCTGATGCTAATATTGATATCGTATTATCATGTCCAGATTGTGGTAAAGAATCTGTATTGAATCTCGAAAAGGTTGGTTATTCAACAACAGATGATGATTATTTAGAGGAATGTGATTAAATGTTAACAACCAAAAAACAATACGACATTGTAAATTGGATACTTTGGGGATTAAAGTTCCCCGAAATTGGATTGACTATTGGAACAATTGTGGGATTTGTAGCATGTATATTCGGAATAATTAATGTTTATATTCCGGTTAGTATGCTTATCGTGCGTATTATCTTGTTCCCAATACGACTTTTTATCATTAGTAAGAAGAGGAAATTAGAAAGAAGTGCTCCTTCATTGGTTCCGAAGAAGAAAGATTATATTTTTAAGTATGGGTGATTTCAAAATGTCCACAATACCAGAATTAACAACGAATACACGAGATTTTCACGTAGACGCAACGCCAGATGGAAAATATGCAATTCGCATTCTCAAATGTTATTTAGAACGCGCACGGATAAAATTTAAGACTGATGATATGGAAGATAGTGAAGTTAAGTTGTTTGATTATATGAATACGTGTCAGGATAAAAGGGTTAAAGAACTAACAGAATCAATAGATGTTTTGGAGAATTTCTTATGACCACACCAAGTGAATGTTTTAAGAAACAAGTGAAGGCGAATACTTGCACTGCATTTAATATTTTTATAGAGGGGGTAATTATACTTCTTCCCACCATCATTTGGGCGATTTGGCTGTTCACATTACCATTGGCGAGCACTCAAAAAGAATTTGGCGCCAATATTTTTTTGGGATTAACGAGCATGTTAATTTCTGTAATAATTAATATCATTTATGCATTTACTGTCGCCCTCCCATTCCTGCGCTGTTACTTCAGAGTGGAGGATTTTTAATGATCTCCCAAAAACTCCTAGAACAAATGATACAAAAATATGGTGAATCGAAACAACTTGATATTGCTATTGAAGAATGTTCGGAATTGATCAAGGCGATTTCAAAGTACAAGAGAGAAACCGACAAAGAAAATCTGAAGTCTCGTATCGCCTCCATCGCAGAAGAAGAAGCAGATGTGCGTATTATGTTAGAGCAGATTGATATCATGATGCTTAAACATGATCCCGAATACACTAAAAAGGTTAATTGTGAAATGTTAAGAAAAGAACAGCGTATCCGAAATATATTACTTGGTATAAAATGAATGAAAAGACTATCGGTTCTGTATTATCTATTATAGGTTCTGCAATAGGTATTACCGGAACTTTAATAAACTCAATTTGGCTCAATCATAACCTTGCTATTCTCGTGTGGATGATATCAAACCCTATACTGCTTGTATGGGCTATTGGCGGTCATAATAAGTGGTGGGATGGAGGATTGAGCTATGCGGCATTGATTATTATGTATTTGGTATTTACAGTATCCGGGTTTTACGCTATTTGGGCCGGGAATATGTTATAAACCAAAACCTTTAAATACATTAAACCCCTATACATTTATATGAAAAGCAAAATCCTATTTATTCTTTTAGCTATTCTTCTGGTAATTCCTGCTTCATTAGCAATGAATGTTACCAGTATCGTACCGTCAAGTTGCCCTTCACGTTTTGGAGGTCTTATGAAAATCAACGGCGATGGATTTGTAAATTCCAGCGTGAATAATGTAACGTTTAACAACACCGAAGTCGTTGCAACATTTGTGAATTCCACTTATATGACTGCACCGATTCCACCCCCACAATCAGATGGTGTTATTAATGTTACTATTAATAACGATAACAATATTGTCAAATTGGACAATTCATTCACTTACTACAAGATGATTATTCCGCGCGTTACCAATATTACACCGAAATATGGTAATGCTGGTTCATCAGTAAGTATTACGGGCACAGATCTTGACGCCATTACAAATGCATCATTTGGTGGCGTTCCAACAATATTTACCATCGTTAGTCCCACGGAACTGACTGTTATAGCTCCAGCTCATGCAAATGGTCTTGTTGATGTCGAAATTGACACTGATCGTAGCAGGATTGTGTGGATGGAAGTTTTCAACTATCAATAATTTTTTTAAACACGTTTTAGAAATCTATAAATAGTTTTGAGTCTATTGTATAATAATGAATAGCATGGACGAAGAGATTTTTATATTAAAATTTAGTAATGAAATACTATCGGCATCTGGTTCTGCAAACGTGATTAAAATTATTGATAAATATCTTAATTCGCCAGAGACACCGGAAAGTATGAAAGAGAATTTGAGAAGTGCGAGACGGAAATTTGAGTTGGTTGTGTGGGAGGAGTTATGATCTGGATCTTCTGTTCACACTGCCACAAGAGGTTTAAGATACAAGCAAGCGACGCAAAACGCCGAAGGGCACAGAATAAGGATGGGGCGATTTATTGTAAGCATAAGTGTGCAGACGAGGCACGGAAAGCGAGAAAGGGGAAGAAATGATACCATTTCCAGATAAAAAGTATAGTGTGATTGTTGCAGATCCACCTTGGCAATATCGTAATAAAAACACGGGCAGATCTATGAAATCCGGTTCTAGTGCGAAATATCCTACGATGTCATTGGAAGAAATTTGTTCACTTCCTATATCCACAATTTGTGAAAAGAATTGTGTTTTATTCTTATGGGGAACCACACCACTTGCTGATTATACATTTGAAGTTATGAAAGCGTGGGGATTTAAGTATAAGACAAAAATTTATTGGCGTAAGATAATGTCTCTCGGAATGGGATATTGGTTCCGTGGTCAAGTTGAAGAATGTCTCGTGGGTGTAAGAGGAAATGTTAAAGCATTTCGTCTACAAAAACCAAACTTCATTCAATCTAAAGTGAGAAATCATTCTCAAAAGCCGGAAGAATTTTTTCAATTGATTGAACCCGCCGTTGCAAATTTAAACCCAAAGATAGAACTTTTTGCAAGGGAGAAGAGAAATGGGTATGATTCGTGGGGGGATGAGATAAGTATAAATAGATAGAACGCGTAGTAGTATTATACAAGGAGTGAATGTGAAAGATGGTATCAAATGCACAAGCAATTCATGAAGCGATGATGGAACTTCAAAATCTGCGCGATGAGAAGAAGAAATTTCTTGCACGTATTCAGGAATTAGAAGGAGAAAACCAGCAACTCCATGAGCAGTTGTTAGATTTCGGGGTGGAGTAGATGGAATACGAATATGAATGTCGATGCCCAAAACAGAATTCAGAACACAAGGATGTTTCAAAGTGTGACGGACTAGTAGTAAAATGTCCTACTTGTGGAGCGGCGAATATCATTTTGTTCCGACCGAAAGAGGATGATATGCGCGAATGTCTTGTGTGTAGAATCGGGTTTTCGGTATATTCAGCCCAGATGTTTACTGGAAAGATGGTAAGGAAGATGAGGAAGAAAAAGTGATCGCGATCTTTAAATACTATGACAGCATATACATAACTAGGTGAATCGTTTGAGTAAAATATTATTAGTTGATTGCGATAGCAATATTCCAAACCTTGCGTTAATGCGGTTATCTACATATTTTCAAAAGAATGGTGATTCTGTAACATTGGCGAAACTTGGAATACCCGTCTACGGGAAACCAAAAGAAAAGCAAGTTGATTGTAATGGGTATGATAAGGCATTTATAAGTTCTATTTTTGATACAACGCCGAAGCATTTAAAAATTATTAATGGTGATTGTAAAGTTGATTGCGGTGGAACTGGATTTGATATAAAGAAAAAACTTCCACGAGAAGTGGATAAATGCAAACCGGATTATTCAATTTATCCAGACAACGACACGTTTTATGGATTCATATCGCGTGGATGCTTTAGAAATTGCTATTTCTGCGTAGTTCCGCAAAAAGAGGGGGATGTTCATCGTGAGATACAAACTGTTGTTTCATTGATTGATCCTGACTATAATTATAAGAAAATGAAGTTTTTGGATAATAACTTCTTGGGTCTAATAGATCATAAGAAATTCTTGCGAGAACTTGTAAATTTGCAGTTTCCATGCCAGTTTAATCAAGGGTTGGATATAAGACTTATCAATGAAGAAAATGCAAAATTGTTATCGGAACTTAATTACATCGGAGAATATATATTCGCCTTCGATAATATTAAAGATCAAAAGTTGATAGAAGAGAAATTAGCAATAGTTAAAAAATATATCCCGCAACCTTGGAAAATAAAGTTCTTCCTCTATTGTCATCCAGATATGGATATAATTAACGACGTGTATTATCGTATTCTGTGGTGCAAGGAACATAAGGTTTTGCCATATTTTATGCGCGATTTGACCTGCTGGCAATCAGAAAACACAAAAACATATATGGATTTTTCGGCATGGTGTAATCAGCCGGGTATATTCAAATATAATGATTTCAAAGCATTCTGTATTAAACGGAGACCAAAGATTCCATATCCGGATTGTTGCCCGAAGTGGTTTTTGGAGTTGGAGAGAAGCAAATAAATAGATTCATAGAGGCGTTTATAAATGGATGTGCCATGTGAAGGAGATTTCTTATACCCTGAAACAAATAAGGTTGATGAATTGATGTGGGTAGTCATCCCCAATTCAATTTTAATAATTATGTTTATAATGTGTTATTTGCATTGTAATCTTAATTGGTTTTAGATTGAACGTGGGGTTAAGAAATAACTCCTCTTTCCGCAACCGAAGAGATGGGCGAGATACACTATTTTTGAAAAATTGTGTTGGAATGTGATGGATTCCGTGCCTTTGGTTAGAGTATTCATATTATTATAAAATGGGAGAGTTTATGTATTATTTTAACCCACCATATTTTTTGGGTATTTGATTCAATTGTTCGTAGACCAACTTATGGGTGTCATCTCCGCCATTTTCAATAATAAAGCGTTTCAAATCTTCATATTCTTTATCACCCGCAAGTTCATATAATTCATCTCCTCTCAAACTCCACACGTCTGTTTTTAATTGTTCACAATATGAATATTCATGAAACACACTATGTACAAGACGTTCAATTTTTGATTTATCCCTAGCAAATGATAGGAATTTTAAATATATTCCCCCGTTTTTAGTGTTTTCATCACCCAAAGTATGTGTTCGCCTCAATGTTTGTAATCTGTTATACATATTATTTGTAGAACCAACTTTATAAATATTTGATCTTTCGGTTAATTCTACAATATAAATGAATCCGGTGCCGTCGTCCATTATATTCAATTGCCCTTTACTGATTCCGATGTTTCGATATCCTTCTTCCTTTGTGCATTCAACGCTTCCGCCTTCTCCTCATTTATTCTGTCATATAGTGTGGGCAAGCTGATTTTAAGTTTTCTTGCTATAACGGTTTTGGGGATTTCAAGTCTTAATAGTTCATTTACTTCATCCATATTGATTTTAATTTTAGGTTTCCCCATTCTTCCCCCATTCGCCATATATTTTTTTAATCCGGCTTCAGTTCTCTCGTTAATCAATTCTCTTTCATATTCTGCAATAGCAGCTATAAAATGAAAAAATAATCTCCCCTGTGAGGTTGTCGTATCTACGCTTTCCAATGTTGTAGCAAAATCAATATGATTGGTTTCAAGTTTTTTTACAAACCCAACCAAATCATTAACATTTCTCCCAACACGGTCGAGTTTGGTAACAACAACTGCATCTATAGACTGTGGATTTTTTAAATCGATGAGCATTTCAATCATTTTTTGATATTGTTCACGATCCATATCTTTTCCAGTTGCCTTGTCTGCAAAAACTTTTACAAGATTGTATTCTCGCATTTTACAAAATGCTTGTATACCTTCAACTTGCAAATCATAATTTTGGGATCTGGTTGAAACCCTGACATAACCATAAATATTCTTCATACCCTACTATTAGATATATAAGTATAAAAATATTTCGGTCGGTCAGTTTTATTTATGGAAAAATCAACAACTAAAAAGAGTAGGGTATTCTTTATTATTATACGCGTAGAATGAAATCCTAATACGCGCGTAGGTAGAATTAAACATTCAAAATTAGTTTTTATCACCCGTTCTAAAACCCACAATATGCGCGTAGGCAAAGTAAAAAAAGTTAAAATCTTGGTGAATCTCTTTTTTCAAGATGCGCGATCTTTTTCTTAAGATCTTCAATTTCAACACGCTGTTCTTTAATAAGTTTTGTCTTGTTGTTGTAATCTTCAAGATTTACTTCGATATATTGATCGTCAGTCATTCTTTAACCACCAGAATACTAGCAGGGCCGGTGGGAACATCAATATAATCCATCAAAGATCCAAATTGTTTACTATACACGGAACAAAATGCTGATTGCATTTCGTTTATAGATACACATTTCACCGACGATTTTCTTTTAACAAGTTCATCTACGAGATCTTTTGTAGTTGCTTCGGTCAGATCCATAATTCAATCCTCCTTCCTACACACATTCAACGCCTCGCCCGCAGGCCACGCGTGATATGCTGTGCCAACAACAATTACATCACCACACGGAAGCATTTTCTTCTTCGGGCGCGCGAGAAGTTCGTTTACAACCATCATCATTTCATGTGGATGATAGATAAGCGGGCACGTGGCATCGTAACCTTTACCACCAGCAGTTTTAACCCAAACAAGAACCCCATTTTCTTCTTTACGTTCCCAAACAACAGTCCGGTTGATCACGATTTTCTTGATACCGGATAAATCAATTTCTCCAAAAACTTTCATAACTACTCCTTTGTTTTATTTACACTTAATACTTTCCTTTTTCCCACGCAAGATAGTCACTTTTCACAGAGGATTTTTTATCACTTTGCCACCATTCTAACGTCTCCGTGTTCATTATACTCAATTTTCCAATATCTCCTCCTCCAGTATCCATCATAATCACATTGCCCATAATTAATGGGCGCGTGGAATGAAACATCATTGTGCTTGTATGCCCTAGAAATATGTGATTATAAGGTTTGATAGTAGCGGGATTCTTTTGAATCCACCTGTCATGCGCGTATTTACACAGGGTGCGATCCCATGTAATAAATTCTTGGGTTTGATTAGAAATATCTACTTTCGGGTTAAAACCTCCGTGGCAGTAGATGTTATTTCGTGGATCAATATAGTAAGTATGCGCGTTCTTGATAAGGTCAATATGCTCTTGTGGAACATTGCGGTGATCGAAATCATACGACCGCATGGTTGCATACCCCCCTTGGTGAACCCAAATGGGAAGTTCTTGGCCGGTTTGGAACCAATTAAGTGCCCACGCATCGTGATTCGCGGCGCAGACTATTTTGTTTTTTATACTATTTAAAATATCAAAACACTCGCGCGTCCACGGGTATCCGTCAACAATGTCTCCGAGAACAATAAGTTGGTCATTATTGAAATCGAAGTTGGATTTGTCTAATACGTCGATGAGAGCAGGTGCGCGGCCGTGGATATCAGCGATGCAAAATTGAGTCATTTTAAATACACAAGTTTCCCGTCTTTCATTCTCACATTAGAACCAAACGGAATGGTATCATTAAACACTTCATCTTCGCTTTTTGTATACCATTCTGGATATTTTGATACCATCTTTTCACAAAAACGAATATCCTCAGAAGAAACATATTCGCCACACTTACATCTTTTGCGAATCTGTAAACATTTTTTAGATTCGTCTTTTTCAGGTGTTTTCATAATAGTGTGTTTGTTTTAAAAGGTTAATAATGTATCGGATTAAATAGGTCTTGGCAATCTTGTTATTTGCGGGAACGCAACAATTTCATTATTATGTCTGAAATATCCACCATTATAATCAGAACCCATATGAAATTGTGCTCCGCATTTGTGACATTTTACAATAGCCTGCGCGCTCCATGCACCACCAGAAGATTGTGTTTGTGTTGCATATAGCAATTCTACGAATTCAAGTGGGTGGTCGCATCGTTGTGGGAATTCTGTTATGGTGTCCATTTTAAAATTCCTCGATTTCTACAATTGTTGCTGTGATGTTACCTTTAACCCAATTCCAAATTTGATTATCTTTTTCTGTAATTTTAATAACCACAATTTCTTTTGGATATTTTTGTGGATTTAAATAATTTACGAGCGTCACGCTATTTTTATTTTGAATATACGTGGTATACCAATCGATAGATTTGATAATATTTATTAATTTAGAGAACGGCATATGATGTCTATATTTTATTCTCGCTTCAAGTCTGGATTTGACGCTTAATGTCATCTTTTACCACCTTCCCGGTAGCGAAGACCCCAAACCAGTATTCGGTAACTTTCCAACAGACTTTTTCTTCGGTTCTGGTTTATTCTCTTCTATAGTAGTGATCCTTTCAATGTTAAATTTGTCTTGATTTAAAAGTAAAAGATTCCCCAGCGCACTCGCGCGCGTATTGCCATCTGCGGAAAGTTCTGAGTATCCTTTGATGTAGCAATGGTATTCTTTGTCGTGTTTTTTGATTATGATTTCGTATTTTTGGGTCATTATCATCACTTAATCCGGATACGGTGGTTCATCACAACCCGGATATACATCTGGGTCAATGTAGTCAGATGGCGGTTCCCGTAATTTTGCGCGTTTTTTAATGTCGCAAGATACGGGTTTTACATCTGTGGCATTTATTGTGAATCCATCAAGTTTATACCGCATATAATACATTTTAAGATCTTTAACAATTTCATCAGGATAAATTTCATTCTCCGCTTCAACTGTTAGATTAATTATAAATGTTTGTGGGTTTTCAGTCATAAATCTTACTCCTCAAACAACTTTGGCATCAATTCCCAATGCACACAATCTTTTCCACCAATCATGATAGTGCCTGCATTTTCATTATGTAGAACATGCGCAGCCGCACATTCAAGCACTTGTACGATTTCTTCTTTGGTGAAGTCGATTTTACTAAATTCGAAATGGATTTTGAGTTTCATGGTTAATACTCCTTTTCATAACATTTGCATTTACTTTGGTTCTCAATTTCGCAGATTACCGGGAGAGAAGAACCAGAATCTTTATGACAACACGATGAAAGAGTAAGACCATTTCCGGAAGGAAGTCTTTCAAATCCCGTGTGTTTGCAAATTGATACCATATTTATTTTCATCACTCATACCTATCCAGCAGTTCCATAAGTTCACCTGACGATTCTTCTGCATCTTCCACAAAGACGAGCTGGTTATTCAGTTCTGGCTCGTCATCGCGGAATTCGTTACCACATAAGTCTCCGTAGTCCATAATTCATACCTTCTTAAATATATCAAGAGTATTCACAAGTTGAACATCATCTGCTTCGCTCATTTCTTTCAACCTTCTTCTCACACCTTCAATCATAGTTTCGTTTCCGGATGTGTTAACTGGAACATGAACCATATAACTATGCAATGTCATCTTATTTCCTCCCAATAATCTCAACACCCTGCATTTTGAGATATGATGCAGATTGAGACTTTTCTTTCTTAACAACCAATTTCCAAGGTGGTTTTACATAATGTGCTAGCATCCCATGCGGGCAAACTGTTGGAAACTGTTTCTCCATTTCACTGTCTTGTCGCAAGTGGCAATTCATCGTGCATTCTTTGCATACATAAAGTTCGGTCATGTTTTCTTTTCACCCCTGTAATTTTTGCTACACTACTATATGAAACTCAAAAGTATTTATAGTTTTCTAGGACGCGTGTAAAAATCTATAAATACTAGCATAACCCATCTGATATTATGGTTAATTTATTCCCGGGTATCAACCCACAATGTCTTTGTAATAAACACCTCAATTCTGTGCTCGCCGAATTTAATAATCTCTTGTTACCTTCCATGCGAAAAGGTAATTCTATAAAGGGATATTTGGATCATGGTTGTATAGATCTATTACTAACCAACAAAAGAATTTGTGAATGTGTGGAAGAATATACGAGACGTGATCTTGATTGGAAATACGCGAACCCTACTGGAGATGACATCATTCTTCTCAATTCATACTTGGAAAGATACGGCGACATATCTGATGAAAGACATGCTGAAATGACCGAGATGAACATCCATATTCTTGCGTTCCGATGCCCGGAATGTAGAACGCGATTAATAAAGTATAAATACTTTGGAGACAATAGTAGTGTAACAAAGGAGTGTTGAAAAATGGTAGAACAACTAAAAATGTTCGTGCGGGACGAAGACGTATTAACTGATTACGGCGACGGAATAATTGTTGTATTGGCGCACAACCGCGAAGAAGCAGATGAGGTATTAAAGAAAGATTCGCTTTACATTTATAAAGAAACTCTCGGGAAAGAACCAGCAATCTATGAAACACCTTCTGTTGTTTCATTACACGGGAGTGCGTAATTATGACCTGCATCACCATTGCCTCGTGGATGTTGGTGGTTGTTGGGGCGATTGTATTTATCCCGTCATTTTATTTTGCAAAATACATATTTACCGATGTTCCCGAATGCAATATTTCTAATGTTGTTTTGTTTACTGTGTCTATCATCTTCGCCATTGTTGGATTTTCGATGTTTATATTTGGCATCATTCCATATATTCCAATACTGCCATGTATCCAAGTGATCCCATGACCACACCAATTCACACAAATTGTGGCAACTGCACCGAATGTGCACAAAATCCGCAAGTTATTAAATACAAGTGTAAAAAAGGCGGTTCTTATGAACTTCTTAAAGGGTATGTTTGTGAAGGGGAAGATTGTAGTGGTGAACAAAAAACCGACGCGATGCCAACTATTATAAAATGTATAATTGTTGGTCAAGTAGCAGGACTTGCGGCATTTATCTTTACTGGTAACTCGGTAATTGGCGCATTAGCATGTTTGGGAGCATCAATACTATGTTTATTTATAGTATAAACGCATATACGGATATGATAAAATGATTGACCCAGTAACAACAGTTGACAAAGAATCAACAAACGAACTTCTCTACCTTTTTAGTAAGGATGTTGATGAAGAAGGATATGTAATCGATGAAAATAACAAGCGTGTTCTTGCATTGGATGGGAAAGAAATCAAATCCACAGATATCGGAGGTATTGTGACTATTGGTGGATTGCCCACAATGGTAAGAATCGGGCATTTTGATAGTAAGTGGGATCCGGTGAATTAAAAATGATCTCCCCATGTGACGATGATTGTGCAGAGCGGCAAGAATCTCTAGACCCCGAAGGGTGTTTTCATATGTATGGATACACTGGGAAATGGGGAAGATTTGTAAAAATGATATTTGGATGCAGAGGTTATAGGAGACTACATAAATGATGACAGAAAATGACGGCTGCCACAACTGTGGTGCGCGGAAGAGTAATGGAATTTGCAACAACCCAGCTTCGACAAATTATAAACAAGTTGGAACTACGCGATGCAGCGTGTGGATGAAGAAAATTATTACACCGAAGGAATGGGAAAGGAAGAAGTAATGTCAAAACAAACAAGTACCCAAAAACGTGCTGGTCGTAGAAAGCGAGTTCTCGCATTTCTCGAAACCTATGGTATGGGAGATGAATTTACTTCACAGGATGTAGCAAATAGATGTAATCTTTCAAGTCCTTTTTCTGCGGGACGTTACATTAATCCATACATGGAAGAATTGAACCTTGAAAGAATTGGACTCGGTAAATACCGGAGAATGGCATGATCGTAATAGAAAGATGTGTGAATAATAAAGGATGTGTGATGATCACACTTAACGGTCATGTTTCACCAATGACGGAAGAGGAACAAACTTATTTTATAAACTGGATGAGGAAGAATAAACCGGAGTTGTTGAAATGAGATCTTTACCTATTTTGATTATCGCATTGATGATTGCTGTTTTTATTCCGCATGTATGTGCGGAGAATGTGACATATCCACAGGAGTATTATAATCTTGGAATTCAAACATCTATTGATTGGACACATATCGCTGGCTCATATTCTGGATTTGGGAAAGATAATCCATCGTCTCAGTATCTTGCATTTTTAGAACTTCGCCGTCAGACTATTCTTATGGAGAAGCAGAACGAACTTATTAATGAGCAGAATAATCTATTGAAGAAGATGCTGAATCAAACATATACTGGGCGACCCGTAGATTATAATGGAAATCTAGTTATTGGTGGGGGATATAATTCTTACATCCAACCAAACCATTAAATACTTTTAGAATATATACTATAATGCTTTTTATGAAACTTGCTATTATTGTTCGTAAAGATTTAGATATGTCTTGTGGTAAAATCGCAGGGCAAGTTGGTCATGCTTCTGTAATGGCGTATAGATCGGGATTGAATAATACCGAAACCACATATAAATGGTGGAATGATGGGCAGAAAAAAATTATTCTTAAAGTGCCCGATCTGCCAACGTTGGAACGTATTAAAGAAACTGCTGTTTTAAATAATCTCCAAGTTCATGAAGTTATTGATTTGGGTTTCACCCAGATAGAACCAAATACCCTTACTTGCATTGCAATAGGCCCGGACGAAGATGAAAAGATTAACAAGGTTGTCGGAGGGTTGAAACTTCTATGATGCCAGACGACATTAAAATTGGTGGAGTGAGATATAAAATAACACCCGTGGATTACAAAATTTCCGAATCTTATGGCAAAACTGTTTTTGAATCTGCATCTATTCATATAGATGATACATTATCACAAGATATGTCTCTTGCAACTCTTTTGCATGAAGTTATTGAAGTTATTAATGAAGAGAATGAACTCAAATTAGAACACCGTGCAATACAAACATTAGCGACACAATTATTTCAAGTGTTGAAAGATAATCCGGAGGTGTTTAAATGATCGAGAGTGATAAACGATTTATAATGTTTAACGGTATCATGGTTGGCATTATGACATTTATGTTATTGGTGATGATTTGATGATTGATGAAACTTTATATCCACACGAGCAAGTATTAAGATTTTTAGATAATAATGCACTTAAATTTGCAGCAACATTATTTTTTGTTACATCGGGAATTGGATTGGTTTTTGGTATAGCAAATTCACATCCACTTACGATAGGTATGGGGGTTCTTTCATATATATTTGGATGGATAGTGTATGAAATTGATATAAATTGTAGGGGTCTGTAATGGAAGAACAAACTTTTGAACCCGGTGACCGCATACAATACGCTTCCGGCAATCCCTCCGTGCTTCACCCTATAGGAACAGTCCGTGGTATTGTAAACCAAGTAGGTAATCACCACCAAAAGATTATAGTGCAATTTGGTGATGAGAAACCCAGAAGGGTTTATGCTAATGATTATAGAATTATCGAGAAAGTAAATAAAAGGAATGAGGAAATATGAAACTCACGACACTCTACGAAAAAAAGAATTGCCCATCCCGCAATTCCGCTTATTTTTGTGACGGCCCACGATGCGCCAAATTCATTTCGTGTATGATGGATGAAATAGATGCACTTCATACTATTGGTGGCATTAATAATATGGGAGCAGATGAATTAGATAGAGAACTTATTAAAATGGTGAGAAATGCACACGATAATTACTGATAATATTGCTGACGCGCACGAAGCAGTTGTTAAGTTAATTATGACCGGCGATTATAACGATATTGTTACGGAAGATGGAGAATCTATATTTGAATACCCCGAGCCTGTAAATATCCACATAAACAAACCCAATATTCCTCCTTTTTCTTCTCCCGCATTTAAGTTTGGTGCAAAAGCATTAGAGATGTATGCGCGGCAAGTTATGACACCTCGCCCATTTGTGGATAAAGAAGGAAAACCAGATTTTTCTTATTTATACTCAAATCTTATCTTTGATTACCCAGAAGGGACTCCATTTAAAGTATATGATAAAAATAACAAATTGATACGTATAGACTGGCCTTATGGAAACGGGAAAGGAGATGGAACCGACCAGATTGAATATGTTGTAAGGAAACTCACCGAAACACCTACAACAAGGCGCGCAGTTGTAAGTTTGTTTGAACCGGCGGGATTCGAAATGGCAGAAGATCCCCCGTGTTTAAATCATTTGTTGTTTTTTATTAGAAATAATAAACTCAACATGCACGCGTTATTTAGGTCTAATGATATGTTAAGCGCGTGGGGGAGCAATGCATATGCTTTAATGATCTTACAGAAAATGGTAGTTGATAAATTGGGTGGTGTCGAATTTGGGTGGATGGAAATTACAAGTTTGAGTGCGCATATTTATTTCAAGAGAGATCAATCACAAATCAACGAATTTAAAAAATTGTGGCATTAATTATAAATACAATTACCCACAATACTCTTTTATGCAAGAAGAACTTCTGAAAGCCTTATACATTATTGCTATAACCCTAATAGCGGGGTTCATATTGGCGTGTGGGGCTGGTATTGTGATGGATCGGATGAATCCCCAGCAGCCCGTGGTTATTTATCAAACTGTTGCTACTCCTACACCAACACCCACAATTTATCCATATTCTTTACCCAACATGATTACATATACTGTAAGGTCTGTGGATTTGACAAATCTCGAAGTTATTACAACATCTGGCAATATTTTGTATTTCGAAAGTCGCGGTGCATGGGGAAAGCAAGTTAAAAGATGTACTTATACGGCAGAAGTAGAACATGGAAATATTGTTAAAGGATATCCAGAATTAGAAGTGGCGTATATTGCTCCAAACGATGACCATAATCATGGGAAGTATATTGAAGTGTAAAAAGGTATAAATAGTAATATAACGTATATAAGAATAACAAAGTGGTGAAAAAGAAATGTTAATCGACACATCAAAATGTACAACACCAATCTTGGTCATTGCAATCCTGCTTTTAGCGGCATCTGTCGCATATGCAGGATACAATTATGGGCATGTGAATACCACAACTACTCCAATAGTTGTAACAGTTACACCCACTCCAACACCAGAACCCACTTCATATCTTACAAATGTTGTAACCGTAGATTCCATGACAACCAGCGGCGGATTTTGCCAGATAAATATAAGAGAAGATGATCGCACTTTCAATGTTCCATATTCGTATTATGATGAATTAAATGTAGGAGATCGTGTGCAGTTTCACGTTGTTTCAACTTACACACCGTTTTCATCCATTGTGTATAAAACAGATTATGTAAACATAATCTCGCACTATTGGAGTAACACCCGATATTATTACTACAACGACAGATATTATCGAGATGATAATCGCGTGACCGTTGAAGTAACATGGGATGAAGCGCATAGACACGAGTGGGTGAATGGGAAACCAAGTCATTATTGGGATTAAACCATGACCGTCTATTACCTTTTCACCACCGAAGTAGGTTCCCGCATGTGGGGGATGAATAAACCAGATTCGGATTATGATTTGTTTCATGTATTTCAGCAACCATCATTGGAGTATTTACGAACCAGCACATTTGAAAAGACACGCGCAGCAAAATCTTACATTTACGAAGGTAAAGAAATTGATGCACAATATATGGAAATTGGGCATCTTGTTTATCTGCTTAAGAAAGGCAATGTGAATGCAATATGGAGTGTTTGTTCACCAATCGTTCATAAGAATAGCGAATGGCTAGTAAAACTCCGCGAAATTGCAATTAACAATCTTTCCAAATCATCTTATGCGTCAATCAATGGAATGGCACATTCACAACTTAACGACGCAATAAAACACGCAACAGTAAAAGACCCTATGAAAAGCAAAGCAGCAACCATGCGAACGCTTCAATTTGGTGTTACAATGTTGATGAACCACAAAATTGAATTTGAACCACCGGAAGATGAAGTAACAAATGAGAATATTGGAAAGTGGTTTAGATATCTAGATATTGCAAAAGAAAAATCTATGTTGCCAGATGAAACAGACCCCAAACCATTTGAAGATTTCTTATATGATATAAGGATGATCGAAATCTTTGATGGATTTCGA
>Ga0172381_10000039_pt1 | contig 138890 bp, 130 predicted proteins | sample Leawel6488metaG_FD_119754 | JGI IMG/M metagenome (GOLD analysis project Ga0172381, IMG submission 119754) | Leachate microbial communities from a municipal landfill in Southern Ontario, Canada - Leachate well 64-88 metaG | ecosystem: Engineered > Solid waste > Landfill > Unclassified | place...
AAAACAAATGAACATCAAAAAAGACAAGGAGATCATTGACCGGGTGCGTTCAGTCATTGACCGCTGGAGTTATTACGCGGCTGATGCCGGAATTCCGCAGAAACAATACCAGCCTTTCCTGAGTCGCAAAATATAACCCTTCTTTTGCCAGAACAACAGGTTATCGCTGTTAAAATCAGGAAAATAAGTTCGGCAAAACCAGGATCGACTTTCTGAAAAACATACTTTACTTTCCGATGCAGAATTTGCTGAAAATTGTCCCCAAAATCTCATCGGAAGTGATTTCTCCCGTTATTTCTCCCAGATGATAAAGGGCATTTCGGATGTCGATGGTAAATAAATCGGGCGAAACCCCGGCCCGGAATCCTTCTTCAATGGAATGAATGGAAGATAGTGTTTGCTGCAATGCTTCATAATGCCTCGTGTTGGAAACAATCGTTTGCTCATTGAGGTTAATGTCACGGACAGTCTTCAGCAAGCTATCTGCAATAAGCTGAACGTTTTCCTTGCGTTTTGCTGAAACAAAAATCGTTTCAATATCTACAAAATCCTTAAAACCTTTGGGAAGTTTATTCAACTTATCCGTCTTATTTCCAATCATGATGAAATGTTTATCCTTATTATCAGGGAGATCCGCCAGCTCATTCAGTTCATTTTTTACTTTTTCGAAAGAGTCTTTCGTGGCATCAAAAACATAAAGGATAATACGGGCCTCTTTTACTTTTTGCCAGGTTCGCTCAATTCCCATCGTTTCAATAGTGTCTCCGTTTTCGCGTATTCCTGCAGTATCAATGAAGCGAAAACTATAACCACCGATTACGATCGTATCTTCAATAGCATCGCGGGTGGTTCCTGGAATTTCTGAAACAATGGCTTTTTCTTCATTCAGAATAGCATTCAGTAAGGTTGACTTTCCAACGTTGGGTTTTCCGATTATGGCTACCGGTATTCCATTTTTAAGCACGTTGCCCAATGAAAATGACCCTATCAAGGATGAAATTTCTGTCTTTAACTCCGCAATTAGTTTCACTAAAACAGAACGATCGGCAAATTCAACATGCTCTTCACTGAAATCGAGTTCCAGCTCAATGAGCGATGTTATTTCAATTAGTTGTTGCCGTAATTTTTGTATTTTATCTGAAAATCCACCCCGCATCTGGCCAATTGCCAGATCATGGGATGATTGGGAATGAGAGGCAATGAGATCTGCTACAGCTTCGGCCTGGGAAAGATCAAATTTTTTATTCAAAAACGCCCGCAGGGTATATTCTCCTGGTTTTGCAAGTCTTCCTCCCCGCTCAAATAATAGTTCTAATATTTTCTGCTGGATATAGAGAGAACCATGGCATGAAAGTTCGATAACATCTTCACCAGTGTATGAATGAGGCGCTCTGAAAATGCTTACCAATACTTCATCTAAGATAGAAATTCCATCCCCGATTCGACCAAAATGGATGGTACGTGATGGAGCCGTAAGGATGTTCAGACTTTTTTCGGCTGGTGTGAAAATCTCTGAGACAATCCTGAATGCTTCCGGTCCGGAAAGTCTTATTACCGCTATTGCACCTATGCCAGGCGCTGTTGAAAGAGCACAGATAGTATCATTGATGGTCATGTTTTCCTTGTTAGCTTTTTACAAATTTATCAATAAAACCTTTTCTTTTTTTAAAAGAGACTATCTTTGAAATCGTAAGTCAAATAATGTAAAACGAAAATCTGAAATCGTAATGAGCATCCTTGTTAATGAAGATTCGAGAGTGGTTGTTCAAGGTATCACAGGCCACGAGGGTTCTTTTCATACCAGTCAGATGATTGAATATGGCACCAACATCGTTGGTGGAGTTACCCCCGAAAAGGGTGGGCTGATACATCTTGGCCGACCTGTATTCAATACCGTTTCAGAAGCTGTTAAAGTCACAGGTGCGGATGTTTCTGTGATCTTTGTTCCACCACCACTTGCAGCGGATGCCATTCTGGAAGCTGCAGATGCCGGGATCAGACTGATTGTTTGTATTACAGAAGGAATTCCGGTTAAAGACATGATTTCGGTAATGGACTATCTGCGTTGTCACAATGTCCGTATGATTGGTCCCAATTGCCCGGGAATTATTACTCCTCCACACACAAAAATCGGTATTATGCCCGGATTCATCCATAAGCCTGGAACTGTTGGCATTGTTTCGCGTTCAGGGACGCTTACCTATGAAGCGGTAGATCAAATATCAAAAATCGGATTGGGGCAGTCAACCGGGATTGGAGTAGGAGGGGACCCGATTCCAGGTACCAAGATTATAGATGTGGTACAGCTTTTTATGGAGGATCCCGATACAGAAGGCATTGTAATGATCGGCGAGATTGGAGGAAATATGGAAACCGATGCCGGTTATTGGATTCAACAATATGGAACAAAACCGGTCGTAAGCTTTATTGCAGGTGCAACAGCTCCCAAAGGCCGAACCATGGGACATGCAGGTGCCATCATAGGAGGAAAATCAGATACGGCAGAAGCAAAGAAAGAAATTTTACGTCAGTGTGGAATTCATGTTGTTGATTCACCGGCAGACATCGGAACTGCTATGTGGAAAGCCCTAAATCCATGATCTCTCGTTGCTAATTGTATTGATATGCTCCAAGATCTGGCGTGGTTCCACGTTCAATACCCAATATGTCAAATGGAACTCCCATTTGATACCCTTGTTTGATTACTGGTGAAAGGCTGTCGATGCGGTAGTCCATTTTCTGGATGTCAAAAAAACCTGGATCTTTATTGACCATACAATTGATGAACCGGACTGGGTTGGTGATTTTGCTTTTTGTTTTCAGCAAGGCATGATCAAAAGAATATTCAAAAGGAATGCCAGGTAAAGAGTCCCATTCGATTTCTTCATCATTGGAACCGACCAAAATACAATTTCCAAAATAGGCATTGGTCAATGGGTTGGAAATTTTTTGACCCGTTGTGTCATAACTGTAATTACTTAAATATAGAGAGGGAACGTTTCGCACCGAAGCAGACCAGTAATTACCAACAGTCAATTGCCTGAAATCATATTCACCACCAAATTCAATTCTTAGAGCAGCTCCTCCGCAATTTCCAATCACGCAATTTGTGGAACGGATTGAAGTACCATACGCATAGAGCCCTTCCTGGGTCATGTTTTCGATAATGGAATTATCTAAAATAAGCATGGGCTGAGAAGTTTTTTCTTCGGCATCGATGCCGATTCCAAGAGAACCGTTTTTGACAATCACATAATTTATCTCATGAGCAGAGCTTCCCTTTTCCAGAAAAATTCCATTCCATTGTCCGGGCAAATCCCTGTAAAATGGATCTAACCTGTCGCCTTGAAACCGAACCGGATGGTTGAGGGTTCCCATGATTTTCAAAGATGCCCGGCTTGATATATTCATCCCGGAATTCTGATGAAAATAAACTTTGGTTCCAGGCATAATGATCAGGGTTGAATTGGTATCGACCCTTAACGAACCATATATAACATGAGCTTTCAAACTATCCCAAATAACAGTTCCCGACAAGTTGGCCTTCTTGTAAAATAGAGCGTTCTGCCCCCAGGCAACTAATTTTACGTGTTGAGAATTTCCATTGGTTAGAAATTCAAGCGAGTCACTAACTACAAAAGGAGCGTTTTGATTATTCGGATCTACGGTTACCTTGACGAAAATGTACAAACTATCGTTAGCCGGGATCTCAATATCTGAAGCACCGATCCCTGAATTCCCATTTATATTGATTCTAAAGTTGGATTTCTGGCCACCCGCTAATGTTATATTTGAAATTTTGATTTTATGGGGTTGTTGATTGTATAGAATCAGCCTTTTTGTAACGGATCCCACGGTTGTAAATACAGTATCAAAATATACTGTATCGGTGGAAAAGGAAAGATGAACTTCCGGACTGGAGTCAATATTCTCTTTTTTCCGACAAGACAAAGAAAACAATAAAAATACTCCAGCGAAAAAAATCAGGGTTCGGAACAAGTAATGACGAATCATGTAGACCTACTTTAATTAGACAAACGATAAAAACCGGGAATATTGTAATTTTGTATCTCGGTTTTTTGAACTATATTTGAAAAATATCAGGTAAAATTAGGTAAATGAGTTATATTAATTTTGATAAAAATCAGTTGGTTAACCTTGAATATTCGTTAACCCGGGAATTAATCCGGTCAAACCGGTCAGGTTCCTACGCAAATTCGACGATTATCAATTGTAATACAAGGAAGTATCATGGGATGCTGGTAACTCCCCAACCTGGGATTGATAATGAAAACCATGTTCTGGTCTCCGGATTGGATGAAACGATCATTCAAAGAGAATCGGAATTCAATCTTGGCATTCACAAATATCCGGGAAACATATACAATCCAAAGGGGCATAAATATATCCGGGACTTTGTTACAGAACCGGTTCCTAAGTTGACTTACCGTGTGGGAGGGGTAATTTTAACCAAAGAAATGGTTTTTACTTCCAATGAAGACAGAATGATCATCAAATATACGCTAACAGAAGCACATTCTCCAACAAAAATCAGGATCAAACCCTTTCTTGCTTTCCGAAATATTCATCATCTGAGTAAGGAGAATATTTTCGCTGATAAAAAATTCGACAGGGTTAACATGGGGATTAAAGTACGTATGTATCAGGGTTATACTGATCTCTTTATGCAATTCTCCAAAAAAAATGAATATACCCACGTTCCGGATTGGTATTATAATATTGAATACCAGGAAGAGATGGACCGTGGTTATGAATATCAGGAAGATCTTTATGTGCCTGGTTTTTTTGAATTTGATATCAAACGTGGGGAAAGTGTTTATTTTGCCTTAGGCACGAAAGAATTTCTACCTTCCTCACTAAGCAGGATTTTTATTGCTGAATTAAAAAAACGGATCCCCAGAAATAATTTTGAAAATTGTTTGACAAATGCTGCTCAGCAATTTATTCTTAAACGGGGGAAATCTACTGAAATTCTTGCCGGATTTCCCTGGTTTCCCAGAATTGGACGGGATACTTTTGTAGCGCTTCCGGGACTGACGTTGATCAATGGAGAATACAGCACAGCCAAATCAATCCTTGATACCTTAATTTCCGAAATGAAGGGGCCTTTCTTTCCAAATGCTGGGAGGGGAAATTCGGCAACTTTTCATGCTGTTGATACCTCCCTGTGGTTTTTTTGGTCGGTTCAGCAATATGCGGAGATCACTCATAAAAATGATCTTATCTGGAAAATGTATGGAAAACAGATGAGATTAATTCTGGAGGAATACAGGAAAGGGACTGATTTTGATATCCACATGGAACCTGATGGTTTGATTTCTGCAAGTGTTCCTGGATTGGCACTGACCTGGATGGATGCTTATTTGAATGGAAAACCGGTCACCCCACGGATGGGGAAGTGCGTCGAGATCAATGCATTGTGGTATAATGCAATCATGTTTAGTCTGGAAATGGCATCCCTTGACGGAGATGCCTCCTTTATTCAGAAATGGGAACCCATTGCAAAACAAATTCCGGCATCATTTCTGGACGTTTTCTGGAGTCCGAAAAAACGATATCTTGCAGATTATGTGTATGGTGCGTATAAAGATTGGACCGTTCGCCCAAATATGATTTTTGCAGCATCCCTGCCTTTTTCGCCCATCTCAGAAGAGATAAGAAATGAGGTTTTAAGCTGCGTGGAACAGGAATTGCTTACTCCCAGGGGAATACGAACGTTAACTCCAAAAAGTCCGGTTTATAAAGGGATATACTTTGGAAATCAGGCTGAACGAGATGCATCTTATCATCAGGGAACTGTAAGACCATGGTTGTTGGGACATTTTACAGAAGGGTATCTCCGTATTCATGGCAAGAGTGGTTTGTCCTTTATCAAATCGCTGTTTCAGAGATTTGAGACTGTGATGACAGAACAGGGTATCGGAACCATTTCTGAAATTTATGATGGGGATCCTCCTCATATTGCAAGAGGCGCTATTTCTTATGCACCATCCGTTGCCGAGCTATTAAGGATATCATATTTGATAAAAAAGTTTGAAAAATTGTAAATAAAAAGCTGAAATGCGTGTTTTAATGTTTGGTTGGGAATTTCCTCCGCACATCACTGGAGGTCTGGGTACTGCCTGCTTTGGGTTAACCAAAGGTTTGGTTAAGCATGGTGTGGAAATTATTTTTGTTGTCCCCAAAGCTTTTGGCGATGAAACAAAGGAGGGTTTCCGGCTACTGAATGCCAGCGATGTGAAACTGGATTTCAGAAATCGTCAAAGTCAGGAATTCTGGGAAAAAATCCAATATATGGAAATTGGATCCAACCTGGTTCCTTATGTTGATCCGGAAGAATTTGAAACGTATGTTACCAAAACGAAATTATCTGAAAAACAAATCGGAGAATCTGTTTTTTCTAAACAATATTCCTTTTCCGGAAAGTATGGCCCAAACCTGATGGAAGAAGTTTCAAGATATGCCCTGGTAGCTTCAGCAATAGCTTCAGAACAATCTTTCGATGTAATACACGCCCACGACTGGCTAACATACCCGGCAGGGATTGCTGCAAAGGAAATCAGTGGTAAGCCATTGGTTGTTCATGTTCATGCCACAGAGTATGACCGATCGGGGGAAAATGTCAATAAAAATGTATTCGATATTGAGCAGAAGGGGATGGCTACAGCTGATCTTGTGATCACAGTGAGTAACCTAACCCGGCAAATTGTGATCGAAAAATATGGTATCAATCCGGATAAAGTAATTACCGTGCATAATGCGGTTGAACCTGTTGAACGGCCAGAGTTGGAAGGAGTACAAAAACATGTTCGTGAAAAAATTGTGACATTTTTAGGGCGGGTGACTTATCAAAAAGGTCCTGATTATTTTGTTGAAGCAGCTTATAAAGTCCTCCAGCGTGATCCCAATGTTCGTTTTGTAATGGCTGGTTCCGGTGATTTACTCACTCGGATGATCCGCCGAGTTGCCCAATTGAAAATAGCCACCAAATTTCATTTTACCGGTTTTCTTACTGGATCAGAGGTCGATATGATGTTTGCGATGAGTGATGTTTATGTGATGCCCTCTGTTTCAGAACCTTTTGGTATTTCTCCCCTGGAAGCAATGCGGTCAAACGTCCCGGTTGTTATTTCGAAGCAATCAGGGGTGGCAGAAGTATTGAAACATGCATTAAAAGTAGATTTCTGGGATGTTGATGCACTGGCAGATGCCATTTATGGGATTCTACATTATGATGGCCTTAGAAAAATGTTTGTACGACATGGTAAAACCGAAGTCGATAACCTGAAATGGGAAAATGCCGCACTGAATATCATTGAAGTATATAATAAAGCAGTTTATAAATGATCATATGAGATCTATTTGTTTGTATTTTCAGGTTCACCAGCCATTTCGCCTAAGAACCTACCGATTTTTTAACATCGGTCAAGATCACAATTATTATGATGATTACCAGAATCGTCATATCATAAAAAGGGTAGCGGAAAAATCGTATCTTCCTGCCAATCAACTTATGTTGGAATTGATCAGGGAATATGGAAAGGGCTTCCGTATCAGTTATTCCATTTCTGGAACTGCTTTGGATCAGCTTCAAATACATGTCCCGGAAGTGATCACAAGCTTTCAGCAATTGGCAAATACCGGACAAGTCGAGTTTCTTTCTGAAACCTATTCCCATTCATTAGCTTCTTTGGGAAACCAGGAGGAGTTTGCCCGGCAGGTATTGTTACACCGGAATAAGGTCGAAGAATTATTCGGTCAGAAACCGGTAACATTCAGAAATACTGAACTTATTTATTCTGATCAGATCGGCTCACAGGTTGCCGATCTCGGTTTCCATACTATGCTTACAGAAGGCGCTAAACATATTTTGGGTTGGAAAAGCCCTAATTATATGTATTGTAATCAAATAAACCCAAAACTTAAAGTATTACTCAGAAATTTTAGGTTAAGCGATGACCTCACTTTTCGGTTTTCCAACAGAGATTGGTCGGAGTGGCCGCTTACAGCTGAAAAATTTGTGAAATGGTTAAATACAATTGACAAACAAGAAGAGGTTGTGAACCTTTTCCTCGATTATGAAACTTTAGGAGAACATCAATGGAAAGAAACGGGGATCTTTGACTTTTTCAAACATCTTCCGAATGCAGTTTTTTCCAAATCAAAATTCGGATTCAGTACTCCTGAAAACCTGTATCAGGATCTTCAACCGGTAGCTGCTATTTCCGTTCCACATGCGATCTCCTGGGCAGATGAAGAACGTGATCTCACCGCCTGGCTTGGAAATGAATTACAGGATGAAGCGTTTGCCAAACTCTATTCTTGTCAACAAAAAATGAAGAATTGTTCGGATCCCGATTTGCTTAGAGATTGGCTCTATCTGCAAACAAGTAACCATTTTTACTATATGTGTACGAAATGGTTTTCTGCCGGGGAAGTTCATAAATATTTTAACCCCTATGGCTCTCCTTATGAAGCTTTTATTAATTATATGAACGTCCTTTCCGACTTTATAATAAGAATTGAAGAAGGAAATGACAAGGTAATTCCGACTAATAAAAAGTCAACAGCAGTAAAAAAAGCAAAATCAAATCACGGTCCCGAGATTAAAAAATCTGACCCTTCTGAAAAATTCAAAGGGACATATCGAAAACTAAACTTTGATGATATCATCCGGTTATCGGATACAAAGGTCAAAGCGATAATCCGGGATGTGCCCGTTGAAACGCTGGTATATGCGGTTCATGGTGCCGGGGAGGAAGTTGCATTTAAAGTCGAGAAAAACCTGGGTGTTAGAGCACTCAGGCAATATAAAGAACTAATCAAGAAACTGAAAAAATTGAAGCCTTCTGAAGTGACAAAAAACAGGAGACAAATTATTCAGGAATTAAACAAGAATAACAAGTAAAAGATCAATGAAAGATAGACCCCTAATGATTCCAGATTATCTTTTTGAAACAAGCTGGGAAGTATGCAATAAAGCTGGTGGTATTTGTATGTCAATATCTACCAAAGCCTTAACATTAACAGAAGAACTTAAAGATAATTACATTCTTATTGGTCCGGATGTGTGGAAGGAAACACATCAAAATCCTGAATTTATTGAAGATAAATTTCTATACAAGTCATGGCGCGAAAAAGCTGAAAGTGAGGGTTTCCGGATTAAACTCGGACGATGGAACATTCCGGGTAAACCTGTGGTAATTCTTGTTGATTTCACTCCCCATTATCCTGAAAAAGATAAAATTTTTGCCCATTTTTGGGAACGTTATAAACTGGATTCAATTAGCGGGGATTGGAATTATATTGAACCGGCACTCTTTGGTTATGCATCTGGTCAAATCATCGAAAGCTTTTATAATTTCAACCTTTCGCATCATGATAAAATTGTTGCTCAGTTTCATGAATGGAAAACCGGTGCCGGAATTCTTTTTCTTAAAGAAAGAGTCCCGCAGGTAGGTACGATCTTCACAACACATTCCACAGTGGTTGGAAGCGCTATTGCTTCCCATGGTTTACCCCTGTATAAAGACTTTGAGAACTACAATGCTGAAAACATGGCCAAACAGTTTGGCGTTATGGCCATGTTTTCCCTTGAAAAATTGTCGGCACTTGAATCCGATTATTTTACTACTGTCAGCGAATTAACCAATAATGAATGTCGGAAGTTTTTGGAAAGAGAAGCCGACTTAATAACACCCAATGGATTTGATGATGCGCTGATCCCTGTCAAAGAAGATTATACCATCAAGCGAAACCGTGCCAGAAACAAAGTCAACGAAGTTGTGGTTGCTTTAACAGGTGTTGAAGTTCCGGAAGAAAGTATCCTGATCTTTCACAGTGGTAGGTATGATTTCCGGAATAAAGGGATTGGCGTTTTTATTGACGTGCTTGGAAAACTGAATCAAGATCCCAGGTTAAAACACACTGTAATTGCCCTGATTGCTGTTCCATCAAGTACGAACAATCTGAGAAAAGACCTGGCAGATCGGATTGCAAGTAAGGAGAAGGGAAATCCCAGGACAGAAGATTATCTTACCCATGGATTACCGGAAGCTGAAAATGATCAGATTCTTCGTAAAATAAAAGAAAACCAACTTCTTAACCGTCCGGAAGATAAAGTCAAGGTAATCTATACATCCAGTTGGCTGGATGGTGCCGATGGAATATTTAATTTGGATTATTATAACCTTATGATCGGGTTTGATGGTACCATCTTTCCTTCTTACTATGAGCCATGGGGTACTGCCCCGATGGAAAGTCTGGCATATCACATTCCTACCATTACAACCTCACTTTCCGGATTTGGTCAATGGATAAAATCTTTGTTTCCTTCCATTAAAGATAGTGTTACCGTCATCGAAAGAAATGATGATAATGAAAAGGATGTTGTTGACGAAATTGTTAAGGGTATAATTAACGTCAGTTCAAAAACGGAAAAGGAAATTATCAAAATCAAAATCAAAGCTTTTGAAATATCACGCTCCCTTTTATGGAAAAACCTTATAGACCAATATCATGAAGCATTTTCGAATACTTTGAATATCACGGATTCCCGTGCTGAATTATATGCCGGGAAACAACCTCAAGTGTTGACTTCCAGTACTAAAAGCATGATGGATATTAGACCAGAATGGAAAAAAGTGCTTATCCAACAACGGATCCCTGAAAATCTATCGGGACTTGAAAGGTTGGCGAAAAATTTATGGTGGTCGTGGAATTATGAGGGTTCTGAATTATTTGAAATGATCCATAAACAGCGATGGTACGATTTAAAGTTTAATCCCATCGCTTTGATTGAATCGCTTTCTTATATTGAATTACAGAACCTGAGCGCCAATGAAAAATTTGTCAATAAATTGGCTAAGGTAACAGCAAAATTCGATACTTATATGGCCAAATCATCCGAAAAATCGCATGATTTGGTCGCATACTTTAGTATGGAATATGGTTTGCACGATACGTTGAAAATTTTTTCAGGTGGATTGGGGATGCTGGCAGGCGACTATTTAAAGGAGGCCAGTGATTCAAATGTCAATATTATTGGTGTGGGATTGCTATACCGCTATGGGTATTTTAAACAAAATCTTTCTCTTTATGGAGATCAGATCGCCGTTTATACTCCTCAAAAATTCACCCATCTCCCCTTAATTCCAATCAGAGACACCCAGGGAAATTGGCTAAAAGTAACGGTCGCTTTTCCTGGTCGTAACTTGTATGCAAAAGTTTGGAGATGTGATGTTGGCAGGGTTCCTCTTTTTCTAATGGATGCAGATATTGATGAAAATCAGGAAGCTGACCGGAGTGTTACATTTCAATTATATGGCGGCGACCTTGAAAATCGACTTCGGCAGGAATTGTTACTCGGAATTGGCGGCATCAGGATGTTGGACGAAATGGGCATCAAACCTGAAATTTTCCATAGCAATGAAGGTCATTCGGCATTTATCGGATTAGAACGCTTGAAAAAACTGATCCATAATGAAAAACTGACCTTTCCGCAAGCCATGGAAGTCGTTAGATCTTCGAACTTGTTTACTACACACACTCCCGTTCCTGCTGGTCATGATACCTTTCCTGAAGAATTGTTGCGACGATATATGTCACATTATCCCGATCATCTCAACCTCAAATGGGAGCAATTTATGAATCTTGGGCGGTGGGTGGATAATGACCCTGAGGAGAAATTTTCAATGAGTGTTTTGGCCGCCAAATTATCTCAGGAAATCAATGCCGTGAGTAAAATCCACGGTAGAGTTACCCGGGAGATGTTTTGTAAATTATATAAAGGATATTATCCTAAGGAACTTCATATCGGTTATGTAACCAATGGGGTTCATTATCCCACCTGGACTGCAAAATCATGGCAGCAATTGTATAGTAAAGAGTTTGGAGAGGGATTTTTAGAAGATCAGTCAAATCCGCAATATTGGAAAAAAATTCATCAGGTGGATGATGAAACAATCTGGAAAACCAAGCTGAAGCAAAAAATGCAAATGGATGAATACTTATTGCAAAGGCTTTACAAGGATATGACACTTCGCCATGAAAATCCGAAACTGATCTTCAAAATCAGGGAAAATGCAAAGGCCGGAGCCTTAACCATTGGTTTTGCCAGGCGGTTTGCAACCTATAAAAGAGCCCATTTGTTATTCAGTAACCTTGATAGGTTATCGCGCGTTATCAATAACCCGGAAAAACCTGTTGAGTTCATTTTTGCCGGGAAAGCGCATCCAAATGATAAGGCTGGACAAGACCTGATCAAACGGATCTTCGAAATATCAAGAATGCCAGAATTCCTTGGGAAAATTTTATTTGTCGAAAATTACGATATTGAATTGGCCAAATATCTGATTAAAGGAGTTGATATTTGGTTAAATACGCCTACACGTCCCTTAGAGGCTTCCGGTACAAGTGGTGAAAAAGCAGTGATGAATGGCGTTATTAACTTCAGTGTTTTGGATGGTTGGTGGGCGGAAGGATACCGTCCCAATGCGGGTTGGGCTCTTGAAGAGGAAACAACGTATGATAATGAATTGTTTCAGGATGAATTAGATGCCGAAAAGATCTATACAATTTTAGAGGAAGAAATCATTCCGATCTATTTTGGTGTTAACGAGAATAATGTACCGGAAAAATGGGTTTCGTATATCAAAAATACCATCTCTGAAATTGCCCCACACTATACGATGAAACGTCAGCTTGATGATTATATCCGGCAATATTATAACCCTTTGTTCAAAAGAACGAGGATTGTATCAGGAAAAAATTATGAAATTGCCCGGCACATTGCAAGTTGGAAAAGAAAAGTGATCCGTGGCTGGGAAAGCATTGAGGTGATTTCGATTAATGTTCCCGATTCGAATCAAAAACCATTATTATTAGGAGAATCTTTTAAAGCTGAGATTATTCTGGATCTGAACGAATTATCGGGAACTGATATTGGCATCGAAGTCGTGTTCGGGAAAAAAGTGAATGATGAAGTAAAAGAACCTGATTTCATTGAGGAAATGACGATGATCAGATCGGAGAGAAACATTGCTGTGTTCGGTTGTGAAATCCCAATTAACCAGGCTGGTGTTTATGACTTCGCTTTCCGTCTGTTTCCGAAAAGTCCATTATTGCCTCATCGACAAGACTTTAATCTTTTGAAATGGATTTAAATTCCTATGATTATTATTTGTATTGTTAAAAAAATAAAAACCAATTATGAAACTATTAACAGGAAAAACTGCTTTAATTACTGGAGCAAATCGTGGCATTGGTAAATCGATTGCCTTGAAACTGGCTGCCAATGGTGCCAACATTGCTTTCTCCGACATCGCTTGTAACGACGATACAATTCAACTGGAAAATGAGATACAGGCCCTTGGGGTAAAAGCAAAGGGTTATGCTTCTGATGCGAGTTCCTTTAGCTCAAGTGAAGAACTGATCAGTAAAGTTGTTAGTGATTTTACTACCATTGATATTTTGGTAAATAATGCTGGTATCACCAGGGATAATTTACTCCTGCGAATGTCGGAAACAGATTGGGACAGAGTCATCAATGTCAACCTGAAATCCGTTTATAACCTTACCAAGGCCATTCAAAAAGTAATGATCCAACAACGTTTCGGATCTATCATCAATATGAGTTCTGTCGTGGGCATTGAAGGGAATGGTGGACAATCCAATTATGCTGCATCCAAAGCCGGTATCATCGGATTTACTAAATCGATGGCACAGGAACTTGGATCCCGGAATATCCGGTGTAATGCAATTGCCCCAGGTTTCATTGCTACCGAGATGACTGCGAAAATTCCACAGGCAGCTCGTGACAAATGGATCCAGGATATACCATTAAAACGTCCCGGAACTCCTGATGATGTCGCAAATCTGGCATTGTTCCTTGCCTCCGATCTTAGTTCATACATTACCGGCCAGGCCATTACTGTTTGCGGTGGCTTGCATACCTAATTAAACCTGGATCCTTGGGACTTGTCTTCGAATATCCTTCTGGTTTTATTGTCCTTTGCCTTTTAGTTGGGGCACTCTATGCGTTTACCCTGTATTTTTTTTCTGAAAGGCGAAAATCAACGCCACAACTATGGTGGGTTCTGTTCTTATTTCGGTTTCTCTCCGTTTCTTTTATCTGTTTGTTGCTTCTTTCACCCTTAATTAAACAAACAGAAACAACGTTAGAGAAACCGCTTGTAATTTTGGGTTTAGATAATTCTGCATCTATAATAAGCACTAATGATTCAGATTATTACAAAAAAGAATGGGAGCAAAGTATAAAACAACTGGAAACAGCCCTCCAAAAAAAGTGTGATGTCAAGATTTTTACCTTTGGCGATCAGGTTTTAAATGGATCAAATCTTACTTTTGCTGAACGGGAGACGGATATTTCCTCGTTTTTTCAGGAGGTTGAAAATCGTTACTCCAACAGGAATACGGGGGCCCTGATTATTGCTACCGATGGTCTCTACAATAAAGGCACCGACCCTTTATATGCTGCAAAAAAAATCTCTTTCCCGATATATTCGATTGCCTTAGGTGATACTGTGTTAAAGAAGGATATACTGATCCATAAAGTTGCCTGTAATAAGACTGTATTTAAGGATGATAAATTTCCTGTGGAAATTTTTGCGGAAATGGATTATTGCGATGGTATAAAGAGCAACCTGATTATGCGAAAGGGAAGCGTAATAGTTGAACAAAAGGAGATATTGGGGAAAGGAGATAGAACAATGATCAAAACAACATTTCAAACGGAGTTAAAACAACCGGGAATTTACAGATATTCAATCGAGATCGAACCAGTATCAGGAGAGTTAACAGCAAAAAACAATAAGAGAGATTTTTTAGTAGAGGTGTTGGATAACCGTCAAAAAATTGCCTTACTGTATGATGCACCTCATCCTGATATAACTACTTTGCTTAAATCTTTAGAAGGCTCTTCACGTTTCGAAATTGAACAATTCAAACCGGAGAATATGCCCACGTCGCTTGAAAAATATGATCTGGTAATCCTTTATCAGATACCTTCCATTATGGGGTCAACTAATATGAACTCCCTGATAAAATCAGCCAAATCATTGCTTTTTATTTTAGGTAGTCGGTCAGATCTTAACAGCTTCAATAATTTGAAAACCGGATTAATAATCAATGCTAAACAATCTGCTACCACCGACCCTCAGGCTGTGATTAATGATAATTTTTCACTCTTTACCATGGATCCGAATGAAAAAAACCTTTTTAATGGCTTTCCCCCTTTGCAATCACCTTTTGGTGTTTATCAATACGGACCGCTTTCAGAGGTACTAGCTTTTCAAAAAATAGGAAGTATTCGGTCGAACAATCCACTTTTTATCTTTTTGCCATCCCCCGACCGTAAAATTGGAGTGATTACTGGTGAAAATTTATGGCGTTGGAGATTCTCAAATTTTGTGCAACGTTCTAATTATGAACTTTTTGATGATTTGTTAAATAAAGTAGCTCATTACCTTGCTGTAAAAGAGGATAAAAGTTTTTTCAGAATAAAAGTCTCTAACAGAATTGAGGAAAATAGTCCTGTTGAAATGGAAGCAGAATTATATAACCAGAATTATGAATTGGTCAATGAGCCATTAGTGAATATTACAGTTTCCGATGAAGGGAAACGAAACTATCCCTATACATTTACAAGAACAGACCACGCATACTATTTGAATGCCGGGATATTCCCAATTGGAAATTACTCCTATACAGCCACGGTAATACTTGGAAATAATCATTATTCGCAAAAAGGTAATTTTTTTATCGAAGCCCTTAGTGATGAATATTCCAATCTGGTGGCCGACCATCAATTGCTTTACAATCTTTCTGCGGCGCACGATGGGCAAGTAGTTCCTCCACGCGAAATAGAAACACTCGTAAAAAAAATATTTGCCAGGGAAGATTTTAAAACAGTTTCGATCTCTCAAAAAAGGTTTGAAGACCTCCTTGGAAATCCCTGGATTTTTATAGCGATTCTTTCATTGTTGACAATTGAATGGGTGATAAGAAAAAGACAAGGTTGGTGATCAAAGGTCCTTTTTCTCAATAACCCAAAAAACAATGCCGATCATGATTGCCGCATATAATAAAGGAATAACTGAGGTGGTAAAACTAATTCCATCCTGAAGATTTAGGCCCATTATTTTTTTCAAAACAGGAATAGCCGGGTACTCTGTTATTCGCAAGGCCGAGTTGACCGGAAGGTATGGAGAAATGTTGTTTTTAAATACCAACGGACTCTTTAGAAAATAATATACGATGGGTTCGATGATAAGCGTATAAAGTGTAAACAAAGCAATGGATAGTCCGGTGTTTCTGAAAATGAAGCCAAAAAAGAATGCATATATCTGAAAAGTCAGGATCGTAATGAAAAACCCAAGGAGAAAAGGAATTTTCTCAAAGACCATCTCCAGCGTGGTTCCACTTGTATGTGATAATCCGATGATCAAGGATCCAATCCCTAAAAAAAATGTTATAATAATAGAACTCAGTATGATAATGTATAATTTCGAACAAAGAAATTCCAGTTTACTCATTCCATTAATAACTCCCTGACGGATGGTTTTAAAAGTAAATTCATTGGTAATTAAAATGATAATCACTATAGCTGGGAAAATAAGGACATATCGAATGGTCGCAAAAAAGGCAATGTTTTGCCAAACATCCGGGAAAAAGTAAATATTGACATGGGGCAGGAGCAATGGGATTTGTTTATTCATATTATCGATCATATTATTGATCATAAACTCTGCCATCAGAAGTCCCAGAATGAGAAAGATAAAATAGAGGCCAAATAAAATCCAAAATATTTTATAACTCAGGATTTTTTTTAATTCAATTTTTAACAATTTCTTCATTGGTTTTCTTGTAAGAGTTCGAGAAAATGCTGTTCAAGGCTTCGTTTACGTTCAGATAAATGGGTCAGAATAATTCCATGACGGAAACAAAATTCATTGAGGTCTTCAGGCTTTACCTCTTTGTTAAAGGAAACGTTTATTAAATTAACCGTGGAAGTATGTGATTTGTAACCCGGAAAGTTTCTGATGGCTTTCTGAAGTTCTTCCATCGAGGAAGAACTTAATTCAAAGGAATTCGAAATAGCCAGAACTTCACTGACCTCTCCATCAAACAATTTCGTCCCTTTGTTCAATACAGCTACATGGCTACATATCTTTTGCACTTCGTCTAATAGATGAGAAGCCAGGATGATGGTGGTCCCCTCACCGGCAATTTTCAGGATCAATTCGCGGATGTGAGCAATTCCTTGAGGATCTAGACCATTGGTTGGTTCATCGAGGATAAGAATCTCCGGGTGTCCCAGCAACGCTGAAGCTATTGCTAACCTTTGTTTCATTCCAAAAGAAAAAGTTTTGAATTTCGATTTTTTTCTTTCAAACAAACCGGTTAAAGTCAATACCCTTTTGATGTCTGAATAATCCAATCCTTTAATTTCTGCGACAATCTCAAGATTTTTCACGGGATTCAGGTACGGGAAAAAATTTGGACTCTCAATTACAGACCCGATTCTTTTCCTGCTCTCTTTTGAAGGTGTACTGCCAAACCATTGAAAAGATCCGTTGTCGGCTTTAACCAAATCGAGAATAACACTTAGCGTTGTAGTCTTTCCACTTCCATTGGGGCCAAGAAGACCAAAGATCTGCCCTTTTTGAACCTCCAATGATAGTGTTTTAACTGCTTGAATTTTCCCGTATTTCTTAGAAAGACGGTCAATTGAAAGTACGGTTTCCACTAATTTCAGTATTATTAAAAATCAATGATAAAGTAAAAAAATAGCAGGCTTTTTATGAATGTCGGGTTTCGTTTTTTTCCAGTCTTTGATTGTCTTTACCTGCACCTTTTCCTCTTTTCCAGTAATATCTGAAGCAATACAAAGTAAAATATCTTCCTGGCACATTGCTAATAATGCTTCAAACAGACGAAGGTTTCGATACGGTGTTTCAATGAAAATCTGCGTTTGGTTTTGCTGAATTATTTTTTTTTCCAGCTCTTTGATTTTATTCCTGAGTTTTTGTCTGTCAGTAGGTAAATATCCATCAAAAGAAAAGTTTTGTCCATTGAATCCTGAAGCAATAAGTGCCATTATAATTGAAGATGGCCCTGTGAGTGGAATTACCTGAATTTCTTTAATATGGGCGAGTTGAACAATTGCTGCACCAGGATCGGCAACACAAGGAAGCCCGGCTTCCGATAATAATCCCATGTCATTACCGGAAAATACAGGCTCAAGAAAAGCATCCAAATCTGTAATTGGGGAATGTTCATTGAAAATCAAGAAGGTGAGATCGTCGATTTTTTTTTGTGTTCCGGCAGCTTTAAGAAACCGTCGTGCTGTCCGGATTTCTTCCACAATGAAAAAATCCAATCTACGGACGATCTTTAATGTTCCTTCTGGCATTACATCGCCGACTTGTCCGTCGGCAAGGGGCGATGGGATGAGATATAACTTTCCCTTATTCATGGGTTAACCAAAGTAAATGATCGACCCGAGAAAAGTACGCAGTTCGTCTGCAATGGTTTACGGTACGGTGTATGAAAGGGGCAATTCTTTTAACAGCTTGAAGAACATCGGTAGCCTTGGGTTGAACCTGGGTTGAATTCTTCATCAGTTCCGAAGGATGAATTTATAGTTTTATTCTTTTGTCAAGTTCTTCAACAAATTGTCTGAACTGTTTGTCGGTTTCTACCAGGTTATTAACGGTACGGCAAGCGTGAAGAACTGTAGCATGATCCTTATTTCCACAATGTAATCCAATACTGGCAAGGGAAGATTTGGTGTGTTTTTTCGAAAAATACATAGAAAGTTGCCGTGCCTGTACGATTTCCCGTTTCCGGGTTTTGGTATGGATCATCTCAACCGGGATATTGAAAAAATCGCATACGACCTTTTGAATATAATCAATGGATATTTCCCGGGATGTGTTTTTTATAAACTTGTCGATCATCTGTTTGGCAAGTTCAAGGGTAATGGTTTTCTTATTCAAGGATGATTGTGCCAGCAAGGAAATAAGGGCCCCTTCGAGTTCCCGGACGTTGGTATTAATGCTATAAGCAAGGTATTCAACAACTTCAGGAGGGATTTGGATGCCGTCATTATATAATTTTCTGTTCAGGATGGCAATCCTGGTTTCTAAGTCGGGAACTTGTAAATCAGCTGACAACCCCCATTTAAACCGGGATAGTAAACGAGGTTCAATCCCCTTCATTTCAACCGGAGGTTTATCTGATGTAAGAATGATTTGATTGCTTTTCTGGTGAAGATGGTTGAAAATATGGAAAAAAACATCCTGTGTCTTTTCCTTACCAGCCAGGTTATGAATATCATCCATAATTAGTACATCAATGATTTGATAGAAATGGATGAAATCGTTTTGATTATTGTTTTTTACGGAATCAATGAACTGATTGAAAAATTGATCAGTAGTGACGTATAGCACAGTTTTTTCCGGATAGATAGCTTTAACTTGTAGCCCGATAGAATGAGACAAGTGAGTTTTTCCAAGTCCGGTATGACTATATAACAAAAGTGGGTTAAATGCGGTTTTACCCGGGTTGCTGGCAACTGCGAATCCAGCAGAGCGGGCAAGCCGGTTACAATCTCCCTCAATAAAATTATCAAATGAGTAATTATCAATTAATTGAGAGTTGATTTTAATCTTCTTCAACCCTGGGATGATGAAGGGGTTTGGAATTTCTTTTGAATTTCCCCTGTTTAAATCAATAGGCATGGAAACAGGGGAGTTTGCAGTTGATTTCTTTTCACCGGTTGGGACATTAATTGTATATGGACCAGGGGCCTGATCTGAATTGTCGACAATGATGCTATATTCCAACCTGCCTTCATTGCCTAGTTCTTTTTTAATTGTCTTTTTTAAAAGCCCAATAAAGTGTTCCTCAAGCCATTCATAAAAAAATTGACTTGGTACCTGAATGGTTAGAACATGATCTTTTAATTTTACCGCTTTAATTGGCAAAAACCATGTTTTAAAACTCTGGTAGTTAATGTTATCTTTAATTACTTTAAGGCAATTTTCCCAAACTTCAACTGCTTTCTTTTCCATTAATTGAAATACCCTGAGGATTAATGCGTAAATTTCTTTTGTACGGTTTTACAAAGTGTTATGTCGTGTCCGTGAGACAAAAACATACTTTAAACTGAAGCCATAATTTAATTAACAAATTTTGGTAAAAAAAGTTTATAAAAAAAATATTTTCCTCTTGATTTATTAAAAAAATTGTGGTAAACCCGAACGAAAAATTTCATTTAAAAACATCTTACTTATGATATCATGCTTTACTTCAATAATTTGGTGAGGGTTTTTATATGTTTCAATCGGCTATTTAGACGAATTCTAAATTTTTAAGTATTTATTAATCAATTAAATGAATTAAATAACGTCTTTGCAATTGTTATGTAGACTGAATATTGATTATTCGATTGAATGAATCTCACAAGAGGACAAATTTAGATATGTCTTTTAGTCGTTGAATCCTTGTTTGGAAGCGGATCACGCTACTTTTTCTGACCATCACCTCCAGGGTGCAACTTTCATCGCTTTGCCGGTTAATAATTTGGCACTCCTCCTCCTTGATAATATGCATAACCTCATTCATGGCGAGATAGCCAAAACAGATTTGAATTTTCACCATGAGCGTTTTTTCAACGATGCAGGCATGTTCGATGGCTTCCTTTGCAGCTGTTCGATATGAATGAATCAGTCCGGGAATTCCCAATTTTGTTCCCCCAAAATATCGGATTACAACAATCAGGATATCAGAAATGTCATGGGAGAGAATTTGCCCATATATCGGTTTTCCGGCTGACCCTGAAGGCTCACCATCATCATTGATACGGTATATATTTTTACCATATCCCAGACAATATGCGTAACAATGATGGTTTGCATCATAATATTCTTTGCGTAAGCGTGCAAGAATTTCTTTGATATCAGTTTCATGGTTAACCGGGAAAGCCAGACCAATAAATTTACTTGCTTTCTCCCTATAGATCCCTTGAGATTCCCCAGCAATGGTTAAATATGTATCTGTTGAATTACTCATCACCGCTAAGTTACTTTTTTTTAAATTCGCCAGATGTTTCCGATGAAAGAAAACGTTAAAAATATTATTGAATCTTACCGGAGTGCATTGGGAACAAGATATCCGGATGGTGAAATCAAACAAATCACCTACCTGCTGTTTGAAACCTTTACCGGGAAATCGAAAGTTGATGTCCAATTTTCATATTCAGAAGAGCTCTCACCGGAAATTTCCGAGATGTTCTCATCTGCTTTATCTGCGCTTCTACAGGGTCATCCCATACAATATATATTACAGAAAGCCTGGTTTGACGGCATGGAACTGAAAGTTACCCCTGATGTTTTAATTCCCCGACAGGAGACTGAAGAACTTTGTCATCTCGTTAAATCTGAACACTGCCATAGACAAAATGAGAAGTTTTCAATCCTTGATATCGGTACCGGATCTGGCTGTATTGCCATCGATTTGAAGAAACAATTCCCGCTTTCACAGGTTACAGGAATTGATATCTCATCAGATGGGTTGAATCTTGCAAAAAAAAATGCCCAAATGATGAAAACCCAGATTCAATTTCTTCAGGTTGATATATTATCGCAACAGGAAAAAACAAACCTCGGGATTTTCGATGTTATTGTTAGCAATCCACCGTATGTTTTGGAAAGTGAAAAACAAATCATGAATCGTAATGTTGTGGATTTCGAACCTTCAGAAGCGTTGTTTGTTCCCGATCATGACCCCTTAATATATTATTCTGCCATTGCGGAATTTTCCCGTGATCATTTGACTAAACCAGGATTTCTTTATGTTGAAATCAATGAAAAATTCGGGAATCAGGTAAAAAACCTATTCCAGAGCTTTGGATTTGAAAAGATTATGGTGATCTGTGATATTCATGAAAAGGAGAGGATGGTTAGTGCCGTTCTCCAAAAATCGTAGTACCGATCCTTACCATTGTACTTCCTTCCTCAATGGCAATTTGAAAATCTCCCGACATACCCATTGAAATTTCATTGAAATCTTCAGAATTTTTGAAAAATCCAGACCTTAAAAGGTCAAAATATTGCTTCAGCGTATGAAACTCTTGCCGGATTAATTGGAGATCATCAGAAAAACTACTCATCCCCATGACTCCGGTAATCCTGATGCCTGATAATTTTGTATAAGACGGTGAATTTAAAAGGTCACCAGCCTCCTGAAAATTAAGCCCGAACTTGGTCATTTCCTTGGAAATATGAAACTGGAGTAAACAATCAATGATACGGTGATTCTTTTCTGCTTCTTTGTTTATTTCCAGTAAGATGGGTAGACTGTCAACACTGTGAATCAGACGTACAAACGGACTAATCAACTTGACTTTGTTTTTTTGAAGATGTCCGATAAAATGCCATTCTATATCCTTGGGAAGTTCATTATGCTTTATAGCCAGCTCCTGGGCCTTGTTCTCTCCGAATTTTCTCTGTCCCGCATTGTAAGCTTCTAAAATACAGGATGCTGGTTTGGTTTTCGAAACCGCAATAATGCTTACCTGCGAAGGTATCAATTGGCGTAAATTTGACAAATTTTGAGCAATTCCCATAATTAATTTCGATTATCATACAAAAATACAAATTTGAAGATATGCCTCTTAGCATTATCTTTGCATCTTATCTATGGTGAAAAAAATAATCATTTCTTTTTTTCGGCAACTCCTATTCTGGATTCTGTTTTTTAATCTTAGCCGATTGATCTTCCTGATCTATTATCTGAAGATTATTCTGATTGAAAAAATTCCTGCCCTTGAAGTGCTTGGCATTTTCTGGCATTCACTTAAGCTGGATCTTTCTACTGCATGCTATATTATGATTTTTCCGTTCATACTAATGACCATTCAATCGTTATGGAGCCCTAAGTGGCTGAATACAATTAATAAAATATATTCGGGAGTTCTCATCATAGGATATTCATTGACAGTGGTAGGGGAGATGGGAATATACGCTGAATGGAAAACAAAACTCACCTATAAAGTAATAAAGTATCTTAGTCATCCCAGTGAGATATTCAATTCGGCGGAAACGACGACTTTTTATGTTCTGGTTCTTCTTCTGATTGTCATCGCCTTTATTGGGATATTTGCTTATAACAAACTGTTTTATGTTGATTTGGTTCATGAAAACAGGAAACCGTGGTTTTCCATATTATTCTTCATGATTGTCCCAGGATTCCTTTTTATCGGGATGCGGGGAGGGGTTCAACAAATTCCGATAAACCAAAGTGAATCGTATTATTCCAATCATAATATTCTCAACATTGCTGCTGTCAATAATGCTTTTAATTTGTACATCAGCATCTTCGAAAATCTTCAGAATTTCAACAACGATCCTTATCTTTTCATGGACAAAGAAACAGCTGCAAAAGTGATGACAAGGATCTATTATACCCCCAAAGATACCTCGCTCCAAATTTTAACAACGAGCCGTCCAAACATCGTTCTGATAATTCTGGAAAGTTGGTCTGCCGATTTAATTGAAGACCTCGGTGGCGAACCGGGAATTACTCCGGAATTTAAAAAATTGGAGAAATCGGGGATATTGTTTGATCAGATTTATGCTTCAGGTTCACGATCAGAACAAGGGATGGCTTCAATTTTCGGTGGATTTCCTGCACATCCCGTTAGTTGCATTACGGTTCAGCCTGATAAATTTGTGAAATTACCAAGTCTGGTAAAAATCCTGAAAAAGAATGGGTACAGCTCCTCTTTTTATTTTGGAGGACAATTGATTTATGGTAATATTAAAAGCTACATCTATTATAATGGTTTCGATAAGATCATGGAAGGGACTAATTTTCCATCGCGTTACCAACAAGGGAAATTGGGAATTCATGATCAGTATACGCTGGATTATATGGTAAATGATCTAAAGAATATGAATATTCCTTTCTTTTCGGCACTTTTTACCCTTAGTACCCATTCTCCCTGGGATCAGCCTTATCCAAAACCTCTGAAATGGGGAGACAATGAACGTGAATATATTAACGCTGCATTATATACTGATCATTGCCTTGGCGATTTTTTTGAAAAAGCAAGCAAACAGCCTTGGTTTAATAATACCTTGTTCATTCTTGTGGCTGATCATAGCCATAATTCATATAAGAACTGGCATCCACAGTCAAAGGAATACCATAAAATTCCATTGCTGTTTTTAGGTCCGGTAATTAAAGATGAATACCGCGGTACACTATGTCATAAGATGGGAAATCAACATGATGTTTCTGCTACATTACTTACCCAACTTGGGATATCTTCCAGGAAATTTCCATACAGTAAAAATTTATTCAATCCAACAGCACCTGATTTTGCCTATTTTTCGACCGAGGATGGTGTTGGCTGGATCCGGCCTTATGGATATTTTTCTTATGATAAGGGACCTGACTACTACTATTGGTGGACGGATCCAAAATTACCAGATTCCATAAAGCAGGAAGGGAAAGCCTATCTCCAAACAGTTTTTGGAGAATATATGGAAAAATAAATCCGACGAAGGTTATTCCAGTGAATGGACTACTAATCCTGAACGTAGTTTTGGTTCAAACCAGGTTGTTTTCGGGGGCATAATATTACCGGAATCAGCAATATTAATAAGCTGTTTCATCGAAACAGGATAAAGAGCAAAAGCGACTTTCATCTCTCCTTTATCAACTCTTTTCATTAATTCACCCAAACCACGTATTCCGCCTACAAAGTCAATTCGATTTGAGGTTCTGAGATCCTTAATTCCTAAGATATCGTCAAGAACAAGACGGGATAAAATAGTAACATCAAGTACTCCGATTGGATCGTTGTCGTTATAAGTTCCAGGTTTGGCCGTGAGTGAGAACCATGTTCCATCTAAATACATTCCAAAATTATGCAGTTTGGAAGGTTTAAATATTTCAGTTCCTATTTTCTCAACGATGAAAACAGTTTCAATCTTTTTCAGGAATTCGGTTGATGATAATCCATTTAAATCCTTGACCACCCGGTTATAATCGATAATAGTAAGTTGGTTGTCGGGGAAATGGACTGCTAAAAAATAATTGTATTCTTCATTCCCTGTGTGGTTGTGATTATTGACCTTCTTTTCATTCCCAACTAAGGCAGCGGCTGCAGTACGGTGATGGCCATCTGCAACATAGGTAAAGGGAATTTTAGAGAAAATCTTAATGATCCGGTCGATCAGGATATCGTCTTCAATAACCCAGAAATGATGACCAACACCATCATTTGCTGTGAAATCATATTCCGGTTTGTGGGTTGATATAAAAGAAGCAACAATAGTATCTATTTCAGGAACGGCGGGGTAAGTAAAAAAAACAGGTTCCATGTTGGCATTGGTAATCCTGACATGTTTCATCCTGTCTTCTTCTTTATCTTTGCGTGTCAGTTCATGCTTTTTGATAATTCCATTCATATAATCCGTAACACCAGCACAGCCAACAATACCATATTGGGTTTTGCCATTCATGGTTTGAGCGTATATGTATAAGTTGTCTTTAGCATCAGCCTTTAACCAACCGTTCAGTTTAAACTGTTCGAAATTTTCCTTTGCCTTAGTGTATACTGTTTGTGAATGTATATCGATAGTACTTGGTAAGTCGATTTCAGGCTTAATAATATGGAGTAATGAATACGGATTATCTTGTGCTTCAATCCGGGCTTCTTCAGAATTCAGAACATCATAGGGTCTGGAAGCAAGTTCTTTAACAATATTTTTTGGGGGTCTTAACCCCTTGAAAGCTTTTAAAATAGCCATAACGAGTCAATTAATTAATGAGTAAAAATTATTTGATATTCAAAAAAAGTAAAATGAGGAGGAAACAGGTCTATATATCTTCCTCTTCCTCCTCATGTTCACCAGGTTTAACACTCCGCTGGAGTGAACCTATAAGTGCTCCGATCATCTTGGTCATTTCCATCAGGTGATTTTTAGAATCATCAAAGTCAGTACTCGAAATGAATGAGTTGCTACTTGCAATGGTTGAAAGGACAACACATTCCCGGACCGAACTTTTTGCCATCTTGAGATAATAAACAAATTGGCTTTTATTTCTGGATGAACCTTCCGCAATGTTCAGTGCAATTCCATTTGCTGAACTCAGAAAACGTTCAAAAAAAGATTTCCTATAATAATCGTCAGAATTATTGTTGGTTTTGGCATAAATCCAGTCGATATAATCCAACGCTTTGTGATAGATTCTCAGATCTTCAAACCTGAAGAAAGTGGTAGGCCTTTCATGTTCGTTTTCCATAGTAGATGGGGGTTAAAATGAAGGTAGTTACTTATTTACCTGAAATGTTTTATCTCCATGTTTAATGAATCTAACAATCTGATTTGCAGCTGCAATTCCTGCATTAACATTGGCTTCTTCTGTTTGAGCTCCCATTTTCTTTGGGGTACAGAAGAATTTTGCTTTAAATGCATTTTCAATTTCAGCTTTGTTGGTCGGCTCAACGTCCGATAAATATGCAAAATCCTTACGTTCCTGAAACATTTTCAGTAATTCTGCTTCATGGATCACCTCAGCACGTGCTGTATTTATTAGACAGGCAGGAACCGGCATCTTCGAAAGCAAACTATAATTGATGGATTGTTTGGTTTGGTTGTTGGCTGGAATATGCAAGGAAACAAAGTGGCATGTACTGTAAAGTTCTTCTACTGTACCGACCCATTTAACGCCATCTTTTTCAATTTCACTTTTGGGAAGGAAAGGATCAAATGCATAAACATCCATCCCAAAACCTTTGGCAATCCTGGCCACGTTTTTGCCTACAAATCCATAAGCATGAATACCAAGTTTTTTTCCCTTCAACTCGAAACCTGATTTTCCGTTATAGAAATTACGAGCATAATAAACCATCATCCCTAAAGCAAGTTCAGCAACAGCATTGGAGTTTTGTCCGGGGGTATTCATGGCAACAACACCTTTTGCCGTGGCTGCAGCCAGGTCAATATTGTCATAACCAGCGCCTGCTCTAACAATGATCTTTAACTTTTTACCCGCATCAATAACCTCTTTGGTAGCCTTATCGCTTCGGATAATTACAGCATCCACTTCAGCAACGGCATTGATAAAATCCTGTGGAGTGGTATAATTTTCAAGAAGAACAAGCTCGAACCCTGCTTCTTCCACAACTTTTCTGATCCCCTTGATAGCTACAGGAGCAAAGGGCTTATCTGTGGCAACTAAAACTTTTGTCATAATTTTAATTTTTCAAAATGTTAATGAAAGAGTCCAAATCGTTATAAGACATTGTTTTTTTCAAATTCATTCATTGCATCTACCAAAGCCTGAACACTTTCAATAGGCATAGCATTATAAAGAGATGCTCTGAATCCACCAACTGAACGATGTCCTTTAATCCCAATCATCCCCTTTGATTTGGCAAACTCCATGAAGGCCTCTTCTTTATCCTTGTACTGTTCCTTCATTACAAAACAAATATTCATGTTGGAACGGCTTTCCTTATCTACAGTACCAACAAACATTTTACTGCTATCAATGGTATTATAAAGGAGATTGGCTTTCTTGATGTTTATTTTTTCCATTTCTTTAATACCACCGATGCTCTTGATCCAGCGTAATGTTTCCATGCATGTATAAATAGCAAAAACCGGGGGGGTGTTAAATAATGATGGTTCTTTAAGGTGGGTGGCATAGCTAAGCATTGTTGGAATATTTCGTACAACTTTGTTCAGCATATCTTCTTTAATGATAACGAAGGTAACACCTGCAGGTCCAAGATTTTTCTGGGCACCGCCATAAATCAGGGAATATTTTGAAACATCAACGGGATGACTTAAAATATCGGATGACATATCGGCAATTAGTGGTACAGGGCTGTCCATATCATATCGGATCTCAGATCCATAAATGGTATTATTGGTGGTAATGTGGAAATAGTCAACATCACTGGGGATCGTGAAGTTTTTAGGCACATAAGTGAAATTTTTATCACATGATGAGGCCACTACATTGACTTCTCCAAAAAACTTGGCTTCTTTTATTGCTTTTTTGGCCCAGACACCGGTTTCCAAATAGGCTGCTTTTTTATTTAAGAAATTGTAAGGGACCATGCAAAACTGCAGACTGGCACCACCGCCAAGGAAAATAACCTGATATCCGGCAGGGATGGCTAACAGTTCTTTAAAAAGTGCCATTGTTTCATCTAAAATGGCTTGAAAGTCCTTACTGCGGTGCGAAATTTCCAGCAATGACAATCCGGTACCATTCAGGTCCAGAACAGCTTTAGCTGAATTTTCAACAGCAATACGAGGAAGAATAGAGGGACCAGCATTAAAATTGTGTTTTTTCATGATATAAGAGTTTTAAAATTAACATTCACAAAGAAAATGATTTTATAAGGAAAACACAAATATATTAAAAAAAGGGAAAATAGTGTTACGTTGGTGTTAATAAACCTGTTTATTTTGAGTTTTTGGCTTCGATTCCTGAAATGAAATGCCAATGATGATTTTCAAAAATAAAGAGGTCAGCCACATCTCCCGAGGGGACATAGAATTGATGTTGATTTTTCAATTGAGGATCCATTGGAATAAGCTGATCAAATAGAATGACATTCTTTACTTTATTTCCTTTTTTTTCAACAGAATTCATTGACTTTAGAAATTTTAAAGTCATAGAAGTTGAGGCAGAATAGCGAAAAATTACCCGGGTATTGGTTCCATGGTTAAAATCAGGAAAAACAGAACATCCGAAATGTACCAAACCCTGTTGATCAAAGTAAAGTACATCAATAACTTTCTCAGTTAAAAGTGCATTTTGTCCAGCCCATCCCAAAAGCGTGTAATATTTTCCCATTCCTGAATCACAAGGAATGATTGTATAGTAGAGGGCCCCAAACCAATGTTGTTCGTCCAAACGAGCCGAATCAGGGAAAGGGATAGAATCGTGAAAGTCGGTTAGCGGAATAATCTGTGGAGCTAATGGATCAAACGTTTTAATAAAAGCAAAATACCGGTAACGGCCCTGTGAAGTCGGAATGTCCCATTGGTAAAGCCTGAATTTTTTATCTGGAGAAGTAATCTTTACTAACGATTTCAGTGAGTCGAACGGATAAGTATCAGATTCGGGCTGGCGTATGGTCTTTTCGAGGAGACAATAAAAATGGGTGTTGAGATCACTCCGTACACTATCATCGTTGGTCAGTTTCAATTTCATAAGAATTCGTCCCAGTTCAGTTTCTGCTTGCTGAACATCAGGAAGTCCCTGTGATTTAAGGGAATATTCAGAAATGAATAGGTAGATAAAAATAAAAAAAAATAGAGATTTAGGAAACATGAAACATTTTTAGCAAAAACGGGGTTCCCGGATTTTTATTTTATTAACCTAAATTTGTAAAAAACTTTATTATGGAGCTAAATGATCGTATTGAATCCATTATCGGACTTGGTGAACTTTTGAGAGGATACCAGAAAAATCCGAATAATCCTCAATATAAATTAATCGATGAAGCATCCAGACAGGCATTTGTTGAGAATCCATGGTTTACTCCCGATCACATTCAATATGCCCTAAAAGCATGGGGTGATTCATTACAACAGAATCTACTTGAGCAATGGCTCAATCCGTATCTTCAGGATTTACTTATTCAAAAAAAATCCAAAACCGTAGGACTTATTATGGCTGGGAATATCCCGGTTGTCGGGCTTCATGATTTTTTAACTGTATTGATATCCGGACATCGGGTTTGTGCCAAACTGTCATCTTCTGATCAAAGATTAATACCTGCTTTGACTACAATGCTAATTAATATTCAACCAGGATGGAAGGAGCAGATTGAGTTTATTAATTGGAAATTGAATAATTTTGATACCATTATTGCTACCGGAAGCAACAATACCTCACGCTATTTTGAGTATTATTTCGGAAAGTATCCTCATATCATCCGGAAGGGCAGAAATAGCATTGCTGTGTTGACCGGGGAGGAAGATGGTTTTGCTCTTAGGGGTTTGGCCTCTGATATAATGCTTTATTTTGGAATGGGATGTCGTAGCGTTTCGAAAATCTATGTGCCTAAGGGCTATGATTTTTCCAAACTTGAACAAGCACTGGTACCCTTTGCACGATATGCTAATCACAATAAATACTTCAATAATTATACTTATTATAAAACAGTTTTAATGCTCAATAATACCCCGTTTATAGATAATGGATTCCTTTCTTTAGTAGAGAATTCCGATCTCGCTTCACCGGTGTCTTTGTTGCATTATCAGTATTATAACCAGGTGGAGGAAATAATTCCACAGATAAGTAGGATGAAGGATTCTATTCAGTGTATTGTCAGTACGCTCTCAATGCCCTTTCCAACAGTGCTACCGGGAATGGCTCAAACACCGGCATTATGGGATTATGCAGATGGAAAAGACACGATGAAATTCTTACTTTCTTGATACTGATGCGTAAATTTCTTTGTTTTTCAAAAAAAATTCTTAAATTTGCATCCTCATAAAATACTCTGATAAAATGAAAAAAGATATTCATCCTAAGGATTATAGATTGGTTGTATTTAAAGATATGTCGAACGAATACGCTTTTCTTTCTAAGTCAACTGTAAAAACAAAGGAAACCATAATATGGGAAGATGGATTGGAGTATCCTCTGGTAAAGATTGAAATTTCGCACACTTCTCATCCTTTCTATACCGGCAAAATGAAATTGGTTGATACAGCTGGACGCGTTGATAAATTCAAGAGTCGTTATCAAAAACACATTGATTTAAAAGCAGCATCCAAATAGAATATTTGCAATAATTTATAAAAAGCCTCCGTTTTTCTGTGGGAGGCTTTTTTTGTTTACATAAATTTCTATTTTTGTAAAGAAAAGCAACTTCTTTCAACCAAAATAAGGAAACTATGAATTATATTCTTTTCGATGAAAGTATTGTAAGGACTAACTTATTACCACTTACTTTTATGAGGCCGGTAGCGGATATCCGGATTGGGATTTTAACCATTCGTGAAAAATGGGAAAAGTATCTAAAAGTAAAAACTTCCACGTTGACTGATAACTATTTGTCACACAAATACCCCATTGTTAAAGAAAGTGAAAATATTCTGATAAATGGATCTATTTGTCCCAACGATGAAATTGTTAAAGCGATTAAATCTCTGAAACCAAACCAAACCATTATATATGAGGATACCATTATTGCACTTCATGTAATGGAAGAGGAATTGGACCATATAGGGGATACTGCAAATGAAGGTATTGAAGAAATTATAATCAATGAAGCTCCACTTAAAATCAATCATACCTGGGAAATATTTTCGAAAAATGGAACTGCTATATTTGATGATTTCAAATTGTTAACAAAAGGCCGGAAATCACAAAAAATAAGTGCAACCAACCGGGTGTTTGTTGAAGAAAATATTTTTATTGAAAAAGGTGCCCATGTTGAATGTGCAATCTTGAATGCAACAGCAGGTCCAATTTATATTGGTAAAAATGCTGAAATAATGGAGGGTGCGCTGATTCGCGGTCCTTTTGCCCTTTGTGAAGGAGCTGAGGTTAAAATGGGCGCAAAAATTTATGGCCCTACTACAATCGGACCATACTCCAGAGTGGGAGGAGAGGTAAATAATTCTGTTCTTTTTTCATTTTCCAATAAAGTACACGATGGTTTTCTTGGACATTCCGTGATTGCCGAGTGGTGTAACCTGGGATCAGGTACAAATACTTCTAACCTGAAAAATACTTATGACCCTGTTAGACTGTGGAGTTACGCAAAACAAACTTTTATAAATACGCATTTACAATTCTGCGGATTGATAATGGGAGACCATTCAAAAAGTGCCATTGGTACTCAGTTTAACACGGGTACTGTGGTTGGGGTCAACGCCAATATCTTTGGTGCTGGATTTCAGCGGAATTTTATTCCTAGCTTTTCCTGGGGTGGAACTTCCAGGAATGTCAATTATAACATAAATAAAGCGCTTGACGTGGCCGAGGTCGTATTCAAAAGCAAACACAGAGTTATTAATACCGTGGAGAAGGAATTGTTAACCAGCGTTTACAATCTTACCATGAAAAACAAATACCTCTGAAATCAAATAATTTTTATTGGCACAATACTTGTCATAAGTCTAACCTTGGTAATTGACCAGGGTTTTTTTTGACATTTTTACCTTTTGAACTATATGAAAAATCCAATCGAACAAAATTCTTTGATATTTTCTGATTTAATTGATTCAGAAACTGAATTGATACCACTCTTATCTTCTGAGGATGAGGAAGCAATGAATGTTGAAGAAGTCCCTGAAACACTTCCGATTTTACCCCTAAGAAATACAGTCCTTTTTCCAGGTGTGGTCATCCCAATTACCGTAGGCCGTGACAAATCAATCAAATTGATACGGGAATACTATAAAGGAACCCGGATAATTGGTGTGGTTGCTCAAAAAAATTCTGCTATTGAGGATCCCGAATTTGAAGATTTGAATAAAATCGGTACTGTCGCCTATATCATCAAAATACTCCAGATGCCTGATGGCAGTAATACTGCCATTATCCAAGGGAAACGGAGATTCCAGATCCGGGAAATGATTCAATCGGAACCATATATCATGGCGACAGTGGCTGCTCTGGATAAACCTGTTCTCGTTCCTCCCGACAACGGAGAATTCAATGCGTTGATAGCTTCGTTAAAAGATCTGGCAATTCAAACTGTTTCGAAATCTCCAAATATTCCTTCCGAAGCTTCATTTGCTATAAAAAATATTGAGAGTCCCTCATTCCTCGTCCATTTTATTACATCTAACCTTACCATTGATGTAAATGATAAGCAAAGGTTTTTGGAAATTTCCGACTTGTATGAGTGTGCAAACCAGGTTCTCGCTGAATTAACGAAGGAGTTACAGGTCATTGATCTGAAACAACAGATTCAGAATAAAGTTAAAACTGACCTTGATAAACAACAACGTGATTTCATTTTAAACCAACAGCTGAAAACAATCCAAGAAGAATTAGGAGGAAGCCCGAATGCGCAGGAAATTAATGATCTGCGAGAACAAGCGAAGGGGAAAAAATGGTCTAAAGAGGTCGCTGATGTGTTTGAAAAAGAAATGAATAAATTACAGCGTATGCATCCCATGGCTGCTGAATATTCAATTCAAACTAACTATCTTGAAACCCTGGTCCAACTTCCATGGAATGAATTTACTGAAGACAATCTCGATCTGGATCATGCCCAGAAAATTCTCGATGAAGATCACTTTGGTTTGGAAAAGGTTAAAGAAAGGATCATCGAATATCTGGCCGTTATCAAACTTAAAAAGGATCTCAAGTCTCCGATACTCTGTCTGGTTGGACCTCCGGGTGTTGGAAAAACTTCGTTGGGAAAATCCATTGCCCGTGCCCTTAACCGGAAATATACTAGGATGTCGTTGGGTGGACTTAGAGATGAATCCGAATTACGGGGTCATCGTAAGACCTATATTGGCGCTATGCCCGGAAGAATTTTACAAAGTTTGAAAAAAGTCAAATCTTCCAATCCTGTATTTGTCTTAGATGAAATTGACAAAGTAGTCGGAATGAATATTAATGGAGATCCTCAGGCTGCTTTACTGGAAGTACTTGACCCGGAACAAAATGTCGCTTTTTATGATAATTTCCTGGAAGTAGAATATGACCTTTCAAGGATCATGTTCATTGCCACTGCCAATACGCTGAGTACGATTCATCCTGCCCTGCGCGACAGGATGGAAGTGATTGAAATTCCAGGTTACCTCATGGAAGAGAAAGTGGAAATTGCTACGCGTCACCTTGTCCCCAAACAGTTCCGCGAACATGGAATGAAAAAAACACAACTAACCTTTACCAGGAAAATTCTGCAAAAAATTATCGAAGATTATACCCGGGAATCCGGTGTCAGAACACTGGAAAAAAGTATCGCGAAAATCATCCGGAGAAAAGCGAAATCAGTTGTAACCAATGAATCGTTTAACAAACAATTGAAAGAAGAAGATCTTAAATCGATCATGGGTATCCCTATTTTTCAGGCCGAGAAATTTATTTCCAATGCCATTCCTGGTGTGGTTACTGGATTGGCCTGGACTACAACAGGAGGAGAGATCCTCTTTGTTGAGGTAAGCCTAAGTAAGGGAAAAGGGGATTTAACACTTACGGGAAACCTTGGTGATGTCATGAAAGAATCTGCTACAATTGCATTGGCATACCTGAAAGCCCATTCCGGAGATTTCGAATTGGATCCAGATATTTTTTCGCTCTGGAATGTACATATCCATGTACCCGAAGGAGCTACCCCCAAAGATGGACCTTCTGCGGGAATCACAATGTTTACCGCGTTAGCTTCTGCTTTTACTCAAAGAAAAGTAAAGGAACGGTTAGCAATGACCGGTGAAATAACGTTACGTGGAAAAGTCTTGCCAGTTGGCGGAATTAAAGAAAAAATGCTAGCTGCACGCCGGGCAAATTTAAGCGATATCATTCTTTCAAAAGAAAATCAAAGAGATATTGAAGACATTAAGAGTGAATATGTTAAAGGCTTGCATTTTCATTATATCGAAGAAATGAAAGAAATCGGACCTCTTGCTTTATTGAGGAATAAAGCAACGCGATCTATTTCATAACAATCATTTTCTTGACTGAGCGATAGCTTCCTGCTTCCATTTTTAATAAATATATTCCAGATGTAAGGTTAATATCCTGTATATCAAACCTGTATTTCCCTGGCTCAAAATTTCCATTAACCGGAATGTTGATAAGTTTACCCATCATATCAACGATCGATAGTGTTACTTGTTCTGAATGACCCACCTCAAATGAAACGGAGGTAGATTTATGGAAAGGATTTGGCTCATTTTGATACAAACAAAACCCATTCTTTTTTTGATCCGGTTTAACACCAACAACTGTCGTTGCCTGTTTCAACAAAATATTCCGTAATGGGTCAAAAGTAACGTTAAGCGGTTGTTTGATAAAATTAAATTCATAGACCTGGTGGTTGGTATCATTCATTATCATGAACAGAGTATCTGATGCATCAGTAAAAGAAATGCCAATTTGGACGGGCATTGTAAAGAATACTGTATTTGTTTGAGTTTGATTCAATACTAATTTTACCTTCCAGCTCTGAGGATCAACTTGTTTAATTTCAAATGTATTTTGATAAACAGGATGATTGGACGAGTAAACCCACTCATCAAAAAACCAATTCAGATTTTGTCCGGAAGCCTGATTAACTTTTGCGACAAAATCTTCTGTAATCGCATTTTTAAACCGAAAATTTGTATCGGTGGCATAACTATTCATGACATGAAAGAAAGTGGAATCACCTAACACATATCGCAATTGGTGTAATACACAGGCCCCTTTGTTGTATGTAATTGCCGTGTTATATAATGTACTGCCAGCGGGTGTGTGAATAGCCCATTCCGGATGATATAGCGGCCAACCCGGGTTGGATGAAAGATAAACATTGGCCAGGGTATTCATGTTGGTCTTATAAGCGTCGTATCCTTGGGATTCTTCAACCCATAAATTTTGGCAATAAGTTCCAAATCCCTCATTTAACCAAATATCCGCCCAGGTCCCGCAGGTTATCAGATCTCCGAACCACTGATGGGAGTGTTCATGGGAAATAAGGTCGGAAGAATTGTATCCCCCAGGCTGAAGATGCACCATCGTTTGATTTTCCATACCACCCCATGGAAATAGGGTGTTAAGCGTAGCAAATCCGATTTTTTCAAAAGGATAATCTCCGAATTTAATAGAAAAGAAATCAGTAAGAGGGCAGATCAGATTATTGATGGTACTCAGTGTTTCTCCGGTTTTGTAATAAATTCTGATTGGAATACTGTCACCAGGTACAGATAACTTGTGCCAATATTCTTGATGAATCAGGTAATTTATTCTGGAAGATAAAGCAATCAAATAGGTTGCAATGGGTTGAGAGGAAATCCAGTGATAACGGATCGTATCAGCAGAAATAAGAGAGTCTGCCAGGATACCATTTGAACCTAGACGAACGGAGAGTGGAACCTTCGCGTGAAGTTCGCAAGTGGCCTTGTCGGAAGGTCTGTCCCAACTCGGAAACCATTTTCTCGCTCCTTCCGGAGGCGAATCTGTGTATACAAAACCATAAGCTGCATAAAATGCATAATCCGACACGTTTTTATGTCGGTAAAAAATTTTAATATTCAATGATTCTCCAGGCAAGTAGGTCCTGTCCAATTGAATCGTTAAAGTATCATTCAAATGAATAAAGGATGAAGCTGCCATGTTGACAGAATCAATTTCCAATGAAGTATTTACGGCATTCAATTTTATCTTATTTAAAACCGAATCAACTTTAACTGTGATAACCTCGTTGGCTGAAAAAGATCTTGGATAGGGAGTTGAATAACAGGTATAGATATCGAGATCTAAATTGTAATGAAGCACATCGTAACTGTGCTTCATATAATAATGTGCTGTGTCGGTCAGTGAAAGGTTAGGCTGAAGCGCAAAAACTGGCAACACATTTCCTAAAGAGATAATCAGGAAGAAGATTCGGAATAATTGCATGAGACTATCTGGTTATGGTTAATTTTTTATTTATCACGGTATCTCCGGCCCTAAGTCTGTATATGTATATCCCGGATGGGATACCAGAACAATCAATGGTTATTTGGTGTTTTCCAGCCATTTGATATTCTTCAATTGGATTGATAACAGATTTCCCCAACAGATTTATCAAGTCAATCCGTATGCTCATTGGAGTATTTAATTCAAATTTTATCATCGTATTTCCGGAAGTAGGGTTCGGGATGTTTTGATCAAGTTTCACAGCAAATCCTGTTTGTTCAGGAGTATTGACAATGGTACTTCCTTCTTTTAGAACAATCATATTATCTGGATCGAATTGTAAAAGAATTGGCCTTTTCGAATATGTCCAATCCATTTGTTGGTTGTTCACATCATTCATTATCCTGACCAAGGTATCTGAGCCATCCTCAAAACTGATTTTTATTTCAATTGGCATTTTGAAAAACACGGTATTGGTTTGTACTTGTTTGGCAAAAAAATTGACTTTCCAATTTCCATTTTCCAGGTTCTGAAAATTATACGTATTCTGGTATATTGGGTGATTGGGTTGATAAATCCATTGGTCAAAAAACCAGGAATAATCTTCACCTGTTACCTGATTCACTTTTTGGTTAAAATCGAAAATTGAAGCGGATTTGAATTTTAAATTTGTATCTGCACAATAGGCTTTCAACGTGGTAAAAAATAGTGAATCTCCAAGCACATAACGTAACTCGTGTAATACACAGGCACCTTTCATATAAGTGATGGAGGTATTGAATAGGATATTGGAAGAAGGTGTTTGGTTTGCCCATTGTGGGTCGGAAATAGCCCATCCTGGATTGCTTGAAAGATAATTGTTGGCATCTCCATCGATATCAGATTTATACGCGGCATAGCCACCAGAATATTCGTGCCAAAATGCTTCTGTCCATGTGGCAAATCCTTCATTCAACCAAATATCCGCCCAAGTACTACATGTAATCATATCGCCGAACCACTGATGTGCATATTCATGTGCTGCCAGACTTTCATCCCAACATCCGGGACATAAACTTGTCAATGTTTGGTTTTCCATTCCTCCCCAAGCAAAATCATAGTTTAAAGTGGCAAATCCATTCTTAGGGAAAGGATGTTCAATAAAATTCTGAGAGTACCATGTTGTCATTGCTGGTAAAATGGATGTTACAGGAAATGGATTCTCCCCATTATTGTAATAAAACCTCAGCGGAATACTGTCCAAGGGGTTACTTAATTTATGCCAATGGATAATTTGAAGGTTATAATTCACCTTGGAAGTCATAACTATCAGATAAGTAGCCACATTTTCATTGGAGATCCAATGATAGGTCAAAGTGTCGCCAAGCAATGTCGAATCTGCAAGGTACCCGTTTGAACCCAATTTCACATTTGCTTTAACCTTTGCCGTAAGATCAAGTTTCGCTTTATCTGAAGGTTTATCCCAACAGGGAAACCACTTGCGTGCTCCCTCTGGTTCACAATCTGTGAAAACCATTCCGGAATTCACAAAAAATGCATAATCCTGAACATTTTTATGACGATAATAAATTTTCACGTTCAACACTTCACCGGCTGTGTATGTTCTGTTCAAAAGGATGGTCAAAATGTCATTCTGATGGATAAATGAAACTCCGGATAGTCTTACCGAATCAATAGCAAGAGAAAAGGTGTCAGCATTTAACTGGATGCTATTTAAAGTTGAATCTACGCGTAGTTGAATGGTATTCGAAGCCTGAAAATCCCGTGGGTAGGGTGCAGTGTAACAATGGTATAAATTGACAAATAAGGTATATTTCAAAACATCAAAGGAATGAATTGGCCCATTTTCGGCATTTAAGGGTTGTTCTGAAATTCGGGCAGCGCTTTTTTTCATTGCACAGTATTCCGATCCTTTCATATATTGGAAATTTTGAGCCGTAATGGTTGAAATGGCTGCGAAAAAAATCATCAGCAATCTGATTGATGTTTTCATGGGAAAATAGTTGGCATTTTTATAATAGGCAAAAGTACTTCATTTCTTGGTTGGTCGATTTGAAAATGCTTGTTCTTATGGAAAAAACAAATATTTTTGTCAACCTAATTATGAAAAAATTATTTTTATTTCTCGTGTTGTTTGGCCTCTTTTGCCAATCCTGCCGTCAGGGTGCTGAAAAATCTGTAAAAACAGTGTTCAAGTATAATGAGGCAGCCAATATAACTTCTCTGGATCCTGCTTTTGCCCGTGATCAGGCAATTATCTGGGCTACTAACCAGCTTTTTAACGGTTTGATCCAACTTGATGACCGTTTGATAATACGCCCGTGTATTGCACGTTCATGGGAAATTTCGGAAGATGGGAAAATTTATACCTTTCATCTCAGAAGGGATGTTTCATTTCATCCAAGCCCTGCGTTTCCAGGGTCTCAGGGGAGAATTGTCGTTGCAAATGATTTCGTGTATTCATTCAACAGGCTGATAGACCCCAAGCTGGCTTCTCCTGGAGCCTGGATATTTGACAATGTCAAGAACAAAAATGGAAAATATGAATTTCAAGCCCCCAATGATTCAACTCTCAAAATTGAATTAAAACAGCCCTTCCCACCTTTTTTAGGTTTACTAAGCACTCAATATTGTTCGGTGGTTCCTGCTGAAGTAGTACGCTTTTATGGTCCCGGTTTCCGAAATCACCCGATAGGAACAGGTCCGTTTTTATTCAAAATGTGGAAAGAGGGGGTGAAGTTGGTTTTATTAAAAAACCCTAATTACTTTGAAATGGAAAAGGGATTCAGACTTCCATACCTCGATGCTGTTGACATTACTTTTTTGCCTGATAAACAATCTGCTTTTCTGGAGTTTATGAAAGGAAATCTCGATTTTATGTCGGGGATTGATCCAACCTATAAAGACGAAGTACTTACTCCGGAGGGAGAATTACAAAATAAATATCATTCCAAGATCTCCTTGATTTCTCAACCCTATCTGAATACAGAATATCTGGGTTTCATGCTGGATGGGGCCAATCTGAGCGGAAATACTCAAGGTGTAATTAATAAACGGATACGCCAGGCTATTAATTATGCATTCGATCGCCATAAAATGATCCGGTATTTGAGAAATAATATCGGGACACCGGGAGAGCAGGGAATCACACCAAAAGGGTTGCCCTCCTTTGATTCCTCCATGACTTTTTTCTCCTATGATCCCGAAAAAGCAGCCAAATTATTGGCTGAAGCAGGATTCCCGGGAGGAAAAGGAATGCCAGTGATTACTCTGACATCAACTTCTGATTATCTCGATATTTGTAAATATATTCAACATCAGGTTTCAAAACTTGGAATCAATCTCGAAATTGAAATAAGTCCACCGGCTGCTGTTAAAGAGATGAAAGCGCAGGCAAAATTGCCCTTTTTCAGAGCTTCCTGGATTGCCGATTACCCAGATGCGGAAAATTATCTTTCACTCTTTTACAGTAAGAATTTTTGCCCCAGAGGACCCAATTATTCCCATTTCAGTAATCCTGAATTTGATTTGCTCTATGAAAAAGCGATGTTGATTGTTAATGATTCTATCCGTTATTCACTATACCAAAAAATGGAACAAATATTAATGTCCGAAGCGCCGGTGGTGATTTTATACTATGATCAGGTACTCCGTTTTGTACAGAAGAATGTTACTGGGCTCGGAAATAACCCAATGAATTTATTAACCTTGAAAAGGGTTAAAAAGTGATCTTTAACCCGTCATAAGCCAACTGAACAAATTCTGGCAATTCTGGGTTTATATCACGATAACATCCCATTTGATGACTGATATGCGTGATAAATCCTCTTTCAGGTTTTATTTCTTGCATTAAATCAAGGGCTTCCTCCAGATTGAAATGCGAATAGTGTTTTTTCTTTCGCAAGGCATTGATAACGAAAATTTTAGAACCCCTGATTTTCCTCTTTTCTTTTTCCGAAATTTTTACTGCATCAGTAATATAAGTAAAATCATGGATGCGAAAGCCATAAACAAATTTATTCTTATTGAAATGAAGAGCATGAATGGGTAATATTTTCAGACCGTTTAGATAAAATGGTTCATTTTTAAGCAAATGAAGAATAATTTCAGGGACTCCGGGATAGGGTTCTTTCTTAAATGCGTAGGAGAACTCCAGTTTTATCATCTTTTGAACTTCCCGTGCAGCATATACATGAGCGGGACTTTTATTTATATAATTGAATGCTCTTACATCATCCAATCCACCAAGATGGTCCTTATGCCCATGGGTCATCAGAATCGCATCAATTGAGGTAATTTGTTCACGAAGCATTTGTTGCCGGAAGTCGGGACCACAGTCAATGATGATCCTTTGTCCATCGGTTTCAATGGAGATGGATGATCGTAACCGTTTATCGCGGGGATCGGTTGATTTACAAACCGGGCAATCACAAGCAATGACAGGAACTCCCTGTGAAGTCCCCGTCCCAAGAAAAGTTATGGTCATATAACATATTATATTTGGCAAAGATATAATTCTCTGATTTGTCATGTTCCAACAGTTTTCGTAAATTTGCAAATTCAAAATGTTAATAAATATTTATAAATCATGTTCAGAAAGATCAGAATTAAAATCGGACAGCATTACTTCAAAAAAGAAAAGTCTCAATCTGACCGGAGAACACAGATGACCAATCTGCAGGATGCCCAAAGGATAGGGATTTTATATACGCTTGATGAAGTACCTGATTATGAACGAGTATCTGAATTTGTATCCCAATTGCAACATGACAAGAAGGAGGTGAAAGCGTTGGGTTTTGTCAAGAAAAAAGTTCTTGTTCATCGCTTCCTTCCAAAATTATCTTATGATTTTTTCTCGAAACGTGACCTGACTTGGTTTTATAAACCCATTCATAATCAGGTTAAGGATTTCATTGAGAAAGAATTTGATCTTTTGATAGATCTGAGTTCCCGTGATAATTTCCCACTAAAATACATTGCTGGTCTATCTAATGCCCTCTGCAGGGTCGGAAAATTTTCGGAAGAAAATGCCGACTATTATGACTTTATGATTGATATGAAGCCTGCCATGACCACCGATGATTTTCTCGGACAGATCCGGCATTATTTAACCATCATTAATACCCATGCGTAAAAGTCATAATAAGTTCAAAGGAACAGGGGTTGCTATTGTAACTCCGTTTAAAAAATCCGGAGCAATCGATTTTGACGCTTATGAACAAATCCTGAATTTCACGATTCAGGGTGGAGCCAATTTCATTGTTGCATTAGGAACAACGGGGGAGGCTGCTACCATGTCGAAGCTCGAAAAGAAAACCCTGATCGAATTTTCTGTGCGGATAATCAATAATCGGGTGCCTTTGGTAATCGGAGTAGGGGGAAATAATACTTCAGATGTTGTACTGACGATTCATGGAACTCCGTTTAAAGGAGTTGACGGACTTCTATCGGTTTGTCCGTATTACTCGAAGCCACAGCAGGAGGGAATATACCAGCATTTTATGACCATTGCCAAAGCAAGTCCAGTCCCAGTTATTTTATATACTGTTCCCGGAAGGACAAGCAGCAATATCAGTTCAGCAACTACCCTCCGACTGGCAAATGACTGTGAAAATATAATTGGGATTAAGGAAGCTTCAGGTAATTTTGATCAAGTTTACCAGGTAATAAAGAATAGACCCAAGGATTTTTTGGTTCTTTCGGGCGATGACAGCCTTACACTTCCTCTTATTGCAGCAGGAGCAGATGGAGTCATTTCAGTAACAGCCAATGCATTCCCAGAAGAATTTTCACAAATGGTGAAATTATCTCTTGCAGGTGATTTCAAATCCGCCAGGGCCATCCATTATAAATTGATCGACTTTACTAATTCCCTTTTCATTGATGGTAGTCCTGCTGGTATTAAAGCAGCGCTGCAAATAAAAAATCTTTGTTCGAATTACTTACGCCTTCCACTTGTTCCGGCAAATCCGGAAATTTATAAACTTATTGAAAAACTTGTTTTACAACTTCAAAAGTAGCATGAAGCGATTAACTCTATTGGCGTTTTTTTTTCTTTTTCTTTTCGGATATATCAATCTTCAAGGCCAACATACTAACATATTGGTAGCCGATTCTCTTTTAAAAAGCAGAGGAGAAGTTTTTTTTAAATTCAAAGTAGGTTCACAACAGGAAGTCAATATCCTTACCAGGATCATATCCATTGACCGTGTTGACGGATTGGAGGTATTCGCTTATGCGAACGCCTCGCAGTTTTCAGAATTTCGCCATCAGGGTTACGCTTATGAAATACTAACTCCTCCGGGATTGCTTCTCCCTGAAAAGGATCTTTTACCCGGTATCGAACAGCAACATCCTGGAAATACCACTACTATCTGGAATTTTTATCCAAGTTATAATCAATATGTTAGTTATATGGTTGGTTTTGCTCAGAATCATTCGGAAATCTGTAAGTTGGATACCATTGGGACGACCATAGATAACAGATTATTGTTAGCTGTTAGGATCAGTAAAAATATTAATCTTGAAGAGACAGAACCTCAGTTTTTTTACACATCCTCCATACATGGCGATGAAATAACAGGCTATGTTTTGATGTTACACCTGATTGATTATCTGCTGTCTAATTATGGAATCGATCCAAGAATTACCAATCTTATCAATACTACTGAAATCGTAATTAATCCCCTGGCTAATCCGGATGGGACATACCATGGAGGAAATAATTCCGTATCTGGCGCTGTCCGGTACAATGCAAATTATGTTGATCTGAATCGCAACTATCCAGATCCAAAAGTGGGAGCGCATCCTGATGGGAATCAATGGCAAACGGAGACCAATGCATTCATGACCTATGCTTATAATAACCATTTTACCATGAGTGCAAATTTTCATGGTGGTTCAGAGGTGTTCAACTACCCCTGGGATACCTGGTCGAAAAATACTGCCGATTATCAGTGGTGGCAGTTTGTCGGACGTGAATGGGCCGATACCGTTCATAAATATGCTGTTCCCGGTTACTTTACGTATTTAAATGATGGTATTACCAACGGAAACGCATGGTATGAAATCAATGGTGGCCGCCAGGATTATATGAATTATTGGCATAAATGCAGAGAAGTTACCGTTGAAATCTCTGAAACTAAAATACTTCCTACGAGTGAATTGTTGTCGTTTTGGGATTATAATTATCATTCCTTCCTGAACTTTATTGAAGAATCGCATTACGGATTTAGCGGAATTGTTACCGATTCAGTCACCGGGCAGCCGTTAAAAGCAAAAGTATTCATTCCGATGTTTGATATTGACAGCTCTGAAGTGTTTTCAAGAGAAACCAATGGTTATTACATGCGTCCTATTTATGAAGGGAACTATGATGTCTCTTTTTCCGATTCCGGATATGTCACGAAATATGTTAAAAATGTCCAGGTTAGCAAATGGAGTTCTACCACGGTGAATGTTCAATTGCGGCCTCTTTCTTATACTAGCGATAATCTTGGAAGGGGTATCGGTACCATTCATATCTGTCCGAACCCAAACGACGGAGACTTTTTTATTGATTTACCGAAAAATGTGAATTATCCGGTAACTTTTCAACTCTATTCCTGTATGGGAAAACTCATTTACCAAACGACTTGGAAATTTCAATCCGGTAGTGACAAATTACAACTTTCCATTCACGGATTAACTCCCGGAATCTATACTGCAAAGGTTAGTACTGAAAATTCTGTTTATGCCAATAAACTGGTTATTCAATCAGTAAAATAATACCGTTCCATCCGTATCTCTAAAAAATCAAAGCCGGATCCCAATTCCAAATGCAATCCGGTAAGATATAAGTAAAAAGAACGTAATTCCAGCAATTAAACCAGAGAACTTTATCGTCCTCGGATCTTCATCAAAATAAAGATCCTGCATGTTTTTTCCTCTTATTGCGACTGGTATTAAAATAAACAACATCGTTGCATTGGTACAAACTTCATAGATGGTGATGTTTGGAATTTTAAAAAGAGCGATAATTAAATTTCCAGCAAAAAAAGGATAAATTATTTGATTCCAGATAAACTTGGTCCGGTTTACTGAGTTAAGCATATTGAAATATATATTCCCGGAAAATAAAAATATACGGGTCAGAAATAATCCTAAGGTGATCATTGCCAGTAAGGTGATAAAGCAGATAATCATTTTTCCTGTATCCATGAAAAAAAAGTAAATGATTACATAGCCAAAGCCCTGATTGAAAATTGCTCCCGTAAAGATATCTCCCAAAAAAAAGACGATGGAGTGTGCCATCATCCAGAGAATCAATAATCTTAAAATACCCGTTTCTGCCATCACTTTAACATAGATGACAAGAAGCAAAATACCAAAAATGAATGAAGTCATTGGGGCGGTGCTGAAAATCACCTGTACCGCATCAGTAAACCAATCTGTGCCTTTTATAAGATAATCGATATTGTAATAGTACAGAACCGTTTTAATGTCGAAGGCGTAAGCTGAAATTCCCGTTGCTATTTTTGTTACCGTGGAGATGAGTAAATAGGCAAGCAGAAAAAGCAGGGTTGAGTTAAAAAAAATCACTGTAAACGTACCTTTTGGATAGGTGCTTTTACAGTGACCGGGATGGGAAGAAATGTTAAAAAATGAACCCTTCTTCCAAAGAAACTTGATTTTACGATATGCTGAATAAAACCGATTCATTTTGGCAGATAAGGATCTAACTGCTAATAAACATCACCAACAGGAGGGATGCCGCCGGTAGAGTATTTCCCATTATTAAGGTTATTTGAAACCTCTGAGAATGCGCTGATCGTTTGGGTAACATCTTCTAGAGAGTGAGCAGCTGTGGGAATTAACCGAAGCATGATCACGTTTTTTGGAACGACCGGATATATGACAACGGAACAAAAAATACCGAAATTTTCACGTAGATCAGCGACTATTTGTGTTGCTTCTGAAACGCCTCCTTGCAGAAATACAGGAGTTACAGGAGATTGAGTTTTTCCGATGTCAAATCCTTTTTCCCTGAGACCACTCTGAAGGGCTCTCACGATAGTCCAAAGTTTTTCTCTCAATTCAGGGCGGGTTTGGATCAATTCAAGACGTTTCATAGCTCCTATCACCATTGGCATGGGGAGTGATTTGGCAAAGATCTGCGACCGCATTTTATAGGATAATGTTTTTATGATTCGTTTCTCGGTGGCGATAAATCCTCCGATCCCAGCCATTGCTTTGGCGAAGGCTCCAAAGTACATATCTACACCATCCATAACTCCCTGTTCTTCACTGGTTCCGGCTCCAGATTTTCCCATAGTCCCAAATCCGTGAGCATCATCAATGAGAAGACGGAATCCATATTTATCTTTAAATTGTAATATTCCCTTCAAATTGCCCAAATCACCTGGCATTCCAAAAACTCCTTCGGTAATCACAAGCAGGCCGCCCCCAGTTTCGTCTGCAGCTTTTCTGGCATGTTTGATTTGTGACTCAAATTTTTCCATGTCATTATGTGGATATACAAATCGCTTGCCGATGTGGAGACGTAGACCATCCAGAATGCAGGCATGTGACTCGGAATCATATACAACTACATCACGGCGATCCAATAGAGAATCAATAATAGAAACCATACCCATATAACCATAATTCAGGAGGTAGGCTGATTCTTTTTTCTCAAATGCAGCCAATTCGTGTTCCAGTTGTTCATGATATTTGGTTTGCCCCGACATCATCCTTGCACCCATGGGAGCTGCCAAACCCCATTGTCGTGTAGCTTCTGTGTCAGCTTTCCGGACTTCAGGATGATTTGCCAGCCCCAGATAATTATTTAAACTCCACACAAGAACAGGTTTCCCTCTGAATTTCATGTGGCTGGAAATTTCACCTTCCAATTTCGGAAAATAGTAATATCCATAACCTTCATTTGCAAACTGGCCCAAATGACCAAGGTTGTTCTCAACTTTTTCAAAAATGTCCACGATTATAATATTTTGTTAAACAGTTTGATTATTTTTAATAGGTTGCAAAAGTACCAAAAATCAAATACTTTTTCATACTTAAAACCGTTACTAATTGTCAATATTATGATTATTCACTGAAATAATGTAATTTTGCAAAATGAAAAAGAGTGTCTTTTTTATTGTTCTGTTTAGTTTCCTGATATCACTTTCTTCTTGTAAATTCCAGAAATTATTAAAATCTGGTTCAATAGATGAAAAGTATGAAATGGCTGTGAAACTATATAATGAAAAGGATTATTCAAGGGCATTACAACTATTTGATCAATTGACTGGTGTGATGCGTGCAACCGATAAATCACAGAAAATTTATTATTATTACGCCTATTGTTATTATAATCAGAAGGATTACACTTTGGCTTCCTATTATTTTAAACGTTATACAAGCAATTTTCCCAATACCCCGGAGGCAGAGGAATGTGCATATATGAGTGCCTATTGCAATTATTTAAATTCGCCAGAATACAGTCTTGATCAAACAGTAACCAACGATGCATTAAAGGATCTTCAATTGTTCACCAATACCTATCCTGAAAGTAAGCGAGTATCTGAATGCAATGATTTGATTGATAAATTGCGTTTGAAGTTAGAAATGAAGGATTATAAGATCGCGAAAATGTATTATCGAATGGATGACTATGCTGCGGCTATTCAGGGTTTTAGCAATATTATCAAGGAATATCCTGATACTCCCCATAAGGAAGAATTACTTTTTTTGATCTTTAAATCTTATCACAAATTTGCCAAGGAAAGCGTTGAACATAAAAAAAAGGAGAGATACACAAAAACCATTGCTGCATATAATGAGTTTGTTTCCCAATTTCCGCAAAGCGAGTTTTTATCCGAAGCAGCTGATCTGAAAGAAACCTCACGTAGAGAGCTTGATGCAATGTATAATAAGGATCAAAAGAAAATCATTCGGGATAGTTCCCCGGAAAAACAATAAAAAATAGAAATAACATGGATTATAAAAAAGTTAAAACAGATGTAAATGCAGTAACTCGTAATATTGAGGATTTTACTGTAGGAACTAACAATGTTTATGAAACGGTTGCAGTTTTATCAAAGCGTGCCAATCAAATTGGGCTTGAAATGAAAGAGGAATTGAATCAGAAGATATCCGAATTTGCTACTACAACTGACAATCTGGAAGAAGTTTTCGAAAACCGGGAGCAAATTGAGATTGCTAAATACTATGAACATCTGCCAAAACCAACTTTGATTGCGATCCATGAATATGTAAATAAGGAGATTTATTTCCGCAATCCCCATAAGGAAAGGCCTGAAGATTTTTAATCAAAACATTTATTTACCTGATGATGAAAGGGAAAAAGATTGTAATTGGAGTTACAGGTAGTATCGCGGCATACAAAATTGCCTCCCTGGTACGACTTTTAATTAGAGAAGGGGCTGAAGTACAGGTTATAATGACACCCATGGCCACTTCTTTCATAACACCACTTACGCTGTCAACATTATCGCAACGCCCCGTTATTATCGAACCTTTTCAGGAAGCAAACGGTCAATGGAACAGCCATGTGGAAATTGGATTATGGGCCGATGTAATGCTTTTTGCTCCCGTCACTGCAAACACCTTAGGTAAAATGGTAAATGGCATTGCTGATAACTCTGTTATTACCACCTATTTATCAGCCAAATGCCCTGTGTTTATTGCACCGGCAATGGATCTGGATATGTTTCGTCATCCTTCAACACAACGCAATATTGAATTTCTTAAATCTTTTGGGAACATCATTATTGAACCTCAGGTAGGCGAATTGGCAAGTGGACTGTCGGGGCCTGGCAGAATGGAAGATCCTGAGAGAATGGTTGAAATTTTGAGTACACACTTCAAATCATCTACGGCTTTTAGTAAAAAAAAAATTCTCATAACAGCAGGACCTACCTACGAAAAGATTGATCCCGTTCGGTTTATCGGTAATTTTTCAACTGGGAAAATGGGCTTTTCCTTGGCCGAACAAGCTGCTTTACAAGGTGCTGAAGTATACTTGGTTACAGGTCCGACATCACTTCAACTCCAACATCCTTCTATTCACAGAATTGATGTACTTTCTGCAGAGGAAATGTATCAAGCTTGTATGAACCTTGCTCATGATATGAATGTGATTATTATGGCAGCTGCTGTTTCAGATTATACGCCTCAAAAGCAGTACCAGAATAAGATAAAAAAAACGCAACATTCTTTAATGCTCTCTCTTTCACCTACCAACGATATTCTTAGCGAACTTGGTACCAGGAAATCAAAAAACCAGTTGCTTATTGGTTTTGCACTGGAAACAGATGATGAAATCACCAATGCCAGAAAAAAGTTGGAATTAAAGAATCTGGATGCAATCATATTAAATTCCCTAAACGACCAAGGAGCAGGTTTTGGCGCTACAACCAATAAAATAAGCATTATTGATCGAAAAGGGAAGATACACCACCGTCCACTTATGGATAAAAGAGAAGTAGCAATTGACATTCTTGATTTTGTAAAAAAAATAGAACTGTGAAAATATGAATTGGCCAAAGCGAATTCTCAGCGTCGCGATATTCCTGCTTTGCATGGTTCAACTTCATGCACAAGAATTTAACTGTATTGTTAATGTCTCTTCTTCACAAGTGGAAGGAACTGATAAAAGAGTGTTTGAAACTCTTCAAAATGCACTCTATGAGTTTGTGAATAATCGGAAATGGTCGAATTTTACTTTTCGTACTGAAGAAAAAATTGAATGTACTATTTTATTGACTGTTACCGATCGTCTTGGCTCCGATGAATTCAGGGGGAATATCAATCTAGTTCTGCGTCGTCCCGTATTTAACGCTGCCTATAATTCAGTACTCCTGAATTATATTGATAAAGGATTCCAATTTCGCTATGTTGAATACCAACCATTGGATTATTCAGATGGCACCTTTACTTCGAACCTTACCTCAGTCATGGCTTATTATTCTTATGTTTTTTTGGGATTTTATTTCGATTCTTTCTCTCCTAACGGAGGAAATCCGTTTTTTGAAAAAGCTCAGGAAGTGGTCAATTCAGCACAAAATGCTCAGGAGTCTGGTTGGAAAGCCTCTGAAAGTGAAAAAAACAGATATTGGTTGGTGAATAATTATCTGAATTCAGCCAATTCAGAATTACGTCAATTCGCTTATACCTATCACAGACTCGGTTTGGATCAGATGTATGAAAAAGTGGATGGCGGTCGTAATAGCGTTACTGAGAGCTTGGGTTACATACAGAAATTATACAATGCCAAACCCAATTTATTTGCCCTTCAATTGGTTTTTGATGCAAAAAGGGATGAAATTGTCAATATTTATGCTGATCAACGTGTTCCTCCCATGGAAAAAGCAAATATTGTGAACCAATTGAAAGATATGGATCCAGCTAATAGTTCGAAATACCAGGCAATTCTGGAACAGAAATAAAAATCACCGGCTTCCTTTATTAAAGTAACCGATGCTTCTAAAACTATCCATAAAAAATTATATCTTAATTCAATCGCTTGAAGTTGATTTCACGCAAGGTCTTTCTGTAATCACTGGAGAAACCGGCGCTGGAAAATCAATTTTTCTGGGTGCATTGGGATTGATTTTAGGACAAAGGATTGATACCAGTGTACTTCTTGATAAATCAAAAAAATGTTACGTTGAAGGTATTTTTAATATCAAAGGGTATCATTTGGAAGACTACTTTCAACAGCATGAATTGGATTTTGAAGAGGAAATCATTTTGCGTAGGGAAATAAATCAAGGAGGCAAGTCAAGGGCATTTATCAACGACACTCCGGTTTCGCTTTCTGAGCTTAAAAACATGGGAGATCAACTGGTAAATATTCATTCTCAGCATTCTATTGTAACCCTGAACGATGCAAATTTCCAACTGGCTGTTTTGGATAGTTATGCAGGGATTTACCAGCAGGTTTTTAATTATAGGAAGAAATTTGCTTCTCTTCAGAGACAAAAAAAACAACTGGAGGATTTGATACAGATAGATAATAAATCCAAAGGAGAAAGGGAGTATTTCAAGTTTTTATATAATGAACTTGTCACGGCTGATCTGAAACCTGGAGAACAATTGTTGATGGAAACCCAACTTCAGAAATTGACTCATGCAGAGGAAATTAAAAAAATTTTAATTCAGACTACTGAATCGTTATCTGACAGCGAATCAAATGTGATTAGTCAACTCTCATCCACGATAAACCTTATTCAAGGAATTTCCAGGTTTCACCCAGATATTCAATCATTAGTTGAAAGATTAAAAGTTAATTATATTGATATCAAGGATATATCAAGTGAAATATCGATACTTGAAGGAACACTTCAGGTTGACTCTGAGATGATAGAACAATTGTCGCAACGTCTTGACATTATTTATAAGTTCTTAAAAAAACATCAAAAAACATCATCTGATGAGTTGATCGAATTGAAGGAAAATCTATCAAGTAAAATATCTGAATCAAATAGTTTAACTGATCAGATTTCTCAACGAACCCAGGAAATTAAATGTGTTGAAGATGAACTTATTAAAGAAGCGAAATCAATTTCAAAGTCACGTAATAATATACTCCAACAATTTGAAGATGAGATCATCAAAGTATTAATAAATCTCGGAATTTCGCAAGCACAGTTTAAAATCGAACATATTTCTACGGAAGCTCTTACAAAGGATGGCCTGGATAAAGTCCGGTTTTTATTCAGTGCTAACCGGGGAATTGAGTTGGATGATGTTGCACATATTGCGTCGGGGGGAGAACTTTCCAGATTAATGTTGAGTATCAAATCATTGATTAGTCAAAAGAATTTATTACCGACTATTTTCTTTGATGAAATTGATAATGGTGTTTCTGGCGAAATTGCTGGAAAAGTAGGAGCGATATTAAAAAAAATGGCGTTAAAAATGCAGGTTATCGCGATTACCCATCTTCCACAAATTGCAGCCAAAGGAGAAACACATTATTCTGTATACAAAATTGATAATAAGGATTGTACGACATCTTATATAAAGCAATTAAGTAAGCATGAAAGAATTGAGGAAATTGCAAAAATGTTAAGTAATGAAAAGGTTACTCCAATTGCTTTGAAAAACGCCAAAGAGCTGATTAATGGTTAAATAGTTGTGTTACTTAATGTTTTAGGTTATATATAAAATCGTATGGCATATAATTTATTAAAGGGAAAGAAAGGAATTATTTTTGGTGCGCTTGACGACCGATCCATTGCTTGGAAAATTGCAACCCGCGCTTTCGATGAAGGTGGTCGGTTTACACTTTCTAATACACCAGTAGCTCTTAGGTTTGGTGAACTTGATCAATTAGCCAAATCTTGTGAGGCAGAAATCATTTTAGCCGATGCTACAAAAATTTCTGATATTGAAAAGGTTTTCAAACGGTCGATGGAAATTCTGGGTGGAAAAGTTGATTTTATATTACATTCTATTGCAATGTCAATGAATGTAAGAAAACATAGGGAATATGATGATCTCGATTATGATTATTTTCAAAGGACCATTGATATTTCTGCTCTTTCATTTCATAAAATGTTACAGGTTGCAAAAAAAATGGATGCTATCAATAATTGGGGATCTGTTTTAGCACTATCTTATATTGCATCCCAAAGAACGCTTGTTGGGTATAATGACATGGCCGATGCCAAAGCTTTACTCGAATCGATTGCCCGGAGTTTCGGGTATATTTATGGGAGGGAGAAACAAATACGGATCAATACGCTTTCACAGTCACCCACCCGAACTACTGCTGGAAGTGCTGTTAAAGGTGTAGATGGTTTGATCGATTTCACAGACAAAATGTCCCCTCTGGGGAACGCAACTGCTGATGAATGTGCCGACTTTTCAATTGTTATGTTCTCAGACTTATCCAGAAAAATAACCATGCAGAACATCTATCATGATGGAGGGTTCTCCAGTATGGCCATGAGTTTAAAGGCTATGAACCAATATAATAAGTGTTTGGATGAAGAGGAAAAATTATAGACCCTGTTTCTTGGTTTTTTTTTAACTTTGCACCCCGAATTTCTATTCTGTAAATAATCTTAATCAAATGAAGATTTTAGTTTGTATTAGTCATGTCCCCGACACGACTACGAAAGTCAAATTTATTGATAATAAAAAATTAGATACAACTGGAATTCAATGGGTTATTAATCCATGGGATGAGTTATCTTTGACAAGAGCTTTAGAATTAAAAGATGATCCGAAAAATGGGGTCACAACTGTGACCGTGGCTCATGTTGGTCTCGTGGGTTCCGAACCTACCCTTAGGAAAGCTCTTGCTATTGGAGCTGATGATGCGATCCGTATCAATGCTGATCCAATGGATGCCTATTATGTTGCCTTTCAATTGGCTCAGGTAATCCGGAATGAAGCGTTTGATATTATTTTAACTGGAATTGAATCAAGTGATTACAATGGTTCTACGGTGGGAGGTATGTTGGCTGAATTTCTGGGTTATAATTCTGTTTCTTCAGTTTCATCAATAACTATTGACAATGGTCGTGTTATTCTTCATCGTGAAATTGATGGAGGAAAGGAAATAGTAACGGTACCTGTTCCTTTTGTGTCCGTTGTTCAGAAAGGTATTGCTAAAGAACCACGAATAGCTGCCATGCGTGGTATTATGATGGCACGTACCAAACCATTGAAAGTATTTGAACCTGTGGCTTGCGAGCCATTGACTGAATTATTGACCTTTGAGATGCCAAAGCCAAGGACTGCCTGCAAGTTTATTGATGCAGAAAATTCGAAACAGTTGATAGAGCTTTTACAGAATGAGGCCAAAATCATTTAATTAAACGAACCAAATATATTTATATGTCTGTATTAATTTTTCTTGAAAATTGGGATGGAAAATTCAAAAAATTAAGTTTTGAATTGGTCTCTTATGGCGCGAAATTGTCAGAAATGTTAAGTTCCGAACCCATTGTGTTGACATTTGGATCTTTGGCACCGGGAGAACTGGAAAAATTGGGTAAATATGGTGTTTCACGGATTATTAATGTGGTTGGTGATGGGTTGAATATCTTGGATAGCCAGGTTTATACTACTATTATTTCGGAGTTTACCCATAAAGAAAATGCCAACGTCATTCTTTTGTCAAATAATAATGTTGGAAAAGCAGTTGCTCCACGGTTGTCGGTTAGACTGAAAGCAGGAATGGGAGCCGGAGTTAGTAAATTACCTTCATGCATCGACCCGTTTACTATTTATAAAAAAGTCTATTCAGGGAATGCATTTGCCAATTACGTGTTACACACTGAAATAAAAATTTTGACCCTCGCTCAGAATTCGTTTGAATTGATTGAAAATGTTAAAACACCCCAAATCGAGACTGTTCCTTTTCCGATAAATGGGGGAGATGTAAAAACACAAGTACTTGAAGTACAGAAACAATCAGGGAAGATTTTGTTGACAGATGCCGAGATTGTTGTTTCAGGAGGTCGTGGTATGAAATCACCCGATAATTGGGGACCTATTGTTGAATTAGCTGAACTGCTTGGCGCTGCAACGGCATGTTCCCGTCCTGTTTCCGATGAAGGATGGCGTCCCCATGAAGAACATACCGGACAAACCGGAAAAATCATCGCACCAAATCTTTATATGGCTATCGGAATTTCTGGTGCCACGCAACATCTGGCTGGTATTAGCGCATCCAAATTTATTGTTGCAATCAACATTGACAAGGATGCACCTATTTTTTCTGCTGCACAGTATGGCATTGTCGGTGATGCAAGCAAAATCCTTCCCAAATTGGTTGAAGCAGTCAGAGAATTGAAAGGGAAATGATTCGGATATGATTAAACAGATAATATTCTTAATTGTCCTGTTGATTACCCTCGGATGCTTTTTTTATACCATCCGTCGTATTTACCGCTTTTTCTTGCTCACCAAACCTGCTTTTCCGGTAAGGGATTTTGGCAAGCGGTTCAAGATAATGTTAAATGTTGCATTCGGTCAGAAAAAGATCTTTCGCCGCCCAGTAATCGGATTTTTTCATGCCTTGGTTTTTTGGGGGTTTTGTGTGATCCTTTTTGGTAGTATAGAAATGGTACTTGATGGCCTTTTCGGAACGGTGAGGATTTTGGGTTTCTTAGGACCGATTTATGACTTTATCATTGCTTTCGGAGATATCTTTGCTCCTTTAGTCGGAATCAGTATAATCATTTTTCTTTTTCGTCGCATCTTCCTTCATATAAAACGGTTTCAGGGCGTTGAAATGAAGCATATATCTCACCTGGATGCCAATTTCGCGCTCAGTTTGATCCTTCTTTTAATGATTTCTCTGATGGGAATGAATACATCCTATTACGAATATATGACTAAAACTGGGAAGGAGATAATCGGAGTTTTTCCGGTAAGCAGAATCCTTGCAGGGTTTATGGAACCACTATCAGAAAATACGGTTAAAGTTCTTTTGGAAACATGCTGGTGGTCGCACATCTTATTGATCTTTCTATTTGCCAATATCCTTCCTTATTCCAAACATTTTCATGTGTTTATGTCTATCCCGAATGTTTTTCTGTCCCGGTTGGATCCGCTTGGCAAATTGCCTAATATGGATAATATCACCCGGGAAGTAAAACTCATGCTGGATCCAACAGCTAATTTTGAAGCTCCAGCCGGAGATATACCACCAGAACGTTTTGGGATTAAGGATGCAGAGGACATTTCCTGGAAAAATTATTTTGATTCATTATCTTGTACCGAATGTGGTCGCTGTACTTCTGTGTGTCCGGCCAATCTTACAGGCAAACGGTTATCTCCCAGAAAAATCATGATGGATGTTCGGGCCAGAATGAAAGAAAAAGGGCCGGGGCTTGTTAAAAATGGACCCAGTTATAACGATAACCGATCACTGATCCGGGATTTTATCCAGGAAGAGGAGGTTTGGGCTTGTACAACTTGTAATGCTTGTGCGAAGGAATGTCCGATCAATATTAACCATCCAACATTAATTGTTGATCTGCGGCGATACCTGGTCATGGAAGAAGCATCTGCACCGGGAGGATTAAAAGGGATGTTCAATAATATTGAAAATAATGGCGCTCCCTGGCAATATTCTTCTGAAGACCGTTTAAATTGGGCAGAAAACTTAACAATAAAGATGAATTAACTGAAAAAATAAGAAATTTCGGAAATGGAAGTCCAAAAAATTGAGGTTCCGGTTATGGCTGAAATGTTTGCCAAAGGTGAACATCCGGAATACCTTTTCTGGGTTGGCTGTGCAGGAGCATTCGATGATCGTTATAAAAATGTTACCCGTGCATTCACAAAGATTCTTTCCCATCTAAGGGTCAGTTATGCAGTCCTTGGAAAGGAAGAATCGTGTACCGGGGATCCTGCCCGTCGTGCCGGCAATGAAATGCTTTACCAAATGCAGGCTTTGCAAAATATTGAACGATTTGAACATTATCAAATTAAAAAGATCATAACCATTTGTCCTCATTGCTATAATATTTTTAAAAATGAATACCCGGATCTTGGTGGTAAGTATGAGGTAATCAATTATTTGCAGTTCCTGGATCAATGTTTGACGGATGGTAAATTAACCCTTAACCCGGATGTTCTGACTGATACTTCTATCACCTACCATGATCCATGTTACCTTGGCCGTGGAAATGATATCTATTTTGAACCCCGATCTATTTTGAAAAAGATTACAACTCATTTTGTTGAAATGGAACGGCATAAAAGTTTTTCATTATGTTGTGGAGCGGGTGGTGCCCAGATGTTCAAAGAAGCTGAAAAAGGAGATAAAGAGATATTTATCGAGCGAACAGAGGAAGCCTTAAGAACGAAAGCAACCGTCATCGCAACAGCTTGTCCTTTTTGCATGACCATGATTACCGATGGCATAAAATATAAAAATCGTGAAGAAGATATTAAAAACTACGATATTGCTGAGTTAATTGTTCAAACCTTAAATATTTAATGATCTTTAAAACTATCAAAATGGAATCCAAAAAAGTGTTAAGCAGTGGCGAATTTCTTGTTGATGAAATTGATTTCAATGATATTTTCATTCCGGAAGAACTCAATGAAGAACAGAAAATGATTGCACAGACATGTCGGGACTTTATTGAGACTGAGTTATATCCAAATCTTGATCAGATTGATTCTCCGGATATTCAACTGATGAAGGAGACATTAAAAAAAGCAGGGGAATTAGGATTAATGGGTATTTCAATCCCGGAAGAATATGGTGGATTTGGACAGTCCTTTACCACTCAGATGCATGTTGCTGAAAAGATCGGTGCCGGATATTCATTCTCGGTTGCTTTTATGGCACATACTGGGATCGGGACTTTACCCATTATGTATTACGGGAATGAGGAACAACGGCAGAAATATGTTACCCGCTTAGCTACAGGTGAATTTCTTGGAGCTTATTGTTTGACGGAACCTGGAGCTGGAAGTGATGCAAATTCAGGAAAAACTAGCGCTGTTCTTGCCCCTGATGGAAAGCATTATATTCTGAATGGACAAAAAATGTGGATTACCAATGCCAATTTAGCAGATACTCAGGTTGTTTTTGCGAAAATTGAAAAGGATAGGGTACTTAGTGCATTTATCGTTGAAAGGAAGTTCCCGGGTGTTGTTGTGAATCCAGATGAACATAAAATGGGGATCAAGGGTTCTTCTACTGCTCAGATTTTTTATAATGATGTTCAGGTTCCCATAGAGAATTTGATTGGTAAAAGAGGAGAAGGTTTCCGGATCGCCTTGAGTATTCTTCACATGGGTCGGTTGAAACTTGGGGCAAACGTTTTGGGTGCTTCAAAAAAGACGATTTGTGATGCTGTAAAATATGCCAACGAACGTAAACAGTTTGGTTCATTGATTTCGGAATTTGGTGCCATCAAATACAAACTTGCCGAGCAGGTAGTGAAAACATTTGCCTTGGAATCAGCTATATATAGGATAAGCAAAGATATTGATTGCCAGATTGATAAGAACAAGGCTGAAGGTATGGACAAAGGAAGAGCCACCATTGAGGGCATTTCTCATTTTGCAGTTGAAGCTGCTTTACTCAAAGTATATGGTTCCGAAGTGTTGGATTATGTTGTTGACGAAGCAGTTCAGATTCACGGAGGAATGGGCTATTCGGCTGAGATGTCGGTGGAAAGGGGATATCGCGATTCCAGGATTAACCGGATCTTCGAGGGAACCAATGAAATTAACCGTTTGCTCGTGGTAGATACTGCAATGAAAAGAGCAATGAAAGGTGAATTTGACCTGTTTGGAAAAGCAGAAAAACTTGCTTCTGACTTGTCTAATGCTGTGGTAAAAGCTCAACCCGGGGAAACTTATTATGCCGAGAAACAAAGAAATCTGAAAAATTTCAAAAATCTTTGTCTTGTTATTATTCAAGGTGCAGTGAAGTTCTTTGATAAAAAAATGATTCTCGAACAAGAGGTGATGAATAATCTTACCGATATAATGATCGAGATATATGTTGCTGAATCAACAGCATTTCGTCTTCAGAAGATCGAGCAAATGAAAGGATCTGATTTAATGTCGTTGTATAAAACGATTTTGGATATTCTGATTTTCGAAGCTGCCGAAAAAATCAGAATATACGCTCACGAAGCTTCACTTGCATATATGACCGTAGATCAGGCAACTACATTTAGAGTTTTCATTGATACTATGACGAATGTTCGGGGATTCAATGTGAAAGAAGCAAGAAGACGGGTTGCAAATAAATTGATTGAAGACAATATATACAGTTTTTAAGATTGATACGTTTCTTTTAAAATTTCCGCATTGGTTCCTCTTCATTCAAATATCTCAGCAATTCTTCTCGCCAGAACAGCCAAGGACAGCACTTCCTTTGATTCCAGTATGCTTTATCTCATTTTAGCGCTAGTTTCATTTTTTGTTCTGGTCATAGTGATTATTTTTTTAAGGAAAAGGGTTGTTCCGCTATTTCGGTTATGGTATATTTCTCTTGTTCATGGAAGATATAGCTTTGAGTTTTTAGAATTTTTTAAGGAAAACAATCTCAGAAACCCACACAACAGCTGTGTCAAAGATGAGATTACGCTTCATTTTATGGTATTTTTCCGACCTTTAAAAAACGCTCAGGAATATACGACCAATACACGTATCGATTTTGATGACATTCCTTATATGATTTCAGAAAAGAAACTTTTCAAATTGAAAGGTGTTCCCGACTGTGTCAATATTACAACTTTTAATGATGCTCGTGTAAAAGTTGTTGGTTATAATGAAACTTTACAGGGGATGAAGATGAAGTCGCTTTATTATTTCATCGACAATCAATTTTTGATGGGTGAATATGTTTTCCCTGAATTATTGCGCGTCAAACCGGTAAAAATAAAAGAGACACTGTCAGCAAAATATTTAAATAAAGTATCTCTGGATGGAGATGTATTTTATATTACAGACAATGAAGGAAACAAGCTTTGTTACGAATACAACGGTTTTTCCATTGGGATAAAATACCTCTACTTAGGAGATACAGGTTTAACTCAAGTTCTCACTAATTTATTCCGTAACGGATCAGACGGAAGGTCTAATTTCGTAAAGGCTTTACACAATGATGAAATGTTAAACCGATTCTGATTTTGACACCGTTATTTTAATTTCATCTTTCTCCTTGTCTAAGTCAATTGTGATAAGGTCGGTAGATGAAATTTTTGTCTTGATTATCTCTTCTGCGAGTATATCCTCCACATATTTTTGAATAGCACGTTTCAGTGGGCGAGCTCCAAACTGAGCATCCCAGCCCTTCTCGGCAATAAAGTCCTTAGCGTCAGGGGTCACCACGATTTGGTATCCCATTTTAACAATTCGTTCGTACAAATGTTTTAGTTCGATATCAATGATCTTGTGAATATCTTCACGTTCCAGAGATTCAAAGATGACAATATCATCAATTCTATTGATAAATTCGGGTGCAAAAGCCTTTTTTAAAGCATTTTCAATAACTCCACGCGCATGCTCACTGCTTGCCGATTGTTTGGCATTAGTTGAAAATCCGACACCCTGGCCAAAATCTTTTAATTGTCTTGACCCGATGTTAGAGGTCATGATTACAATGGTATTTTTAAAATCCACTTTCCGGCCAAAGCTATCTGTTAAAACTCCATCATCAAGGACTTGTAGCAACAAATGAAAAACATCCGGATGTGCTTTTTCAATTTCATCCAACAAAATGATTGAGTAGGGGCGGCGGCGGATTTTTTCCGTAAGTTGTCCACCTTCTTCATACCCAACATAACCCGGAGGGGCTCCTATAAGTCGCGAAACGGCAAATTTTTCCATATATTCGCTCATATCGATCCGAACCAGGGCATCATCACTGTCGAACAGGTATTTCGATAAAATTTTTGCCAGATGTGTTTTTCCAACTCCGGTTGGTCCAAGAAAGATAAAAGAACCAATGGGTTTATTGGGATCTTTCAGCCCTGCACGGTTTCTTCGAATCGCTTTAACAACTTTTTTAATCGCTTCACTTTGTCCGATTACTGAATTTGCTAACTCATCTTCCATGTTGATAAGCCGGTCGCTTTCGTTTTTAGCAATTCTCTGAACCGGAATACCTGTCATCATGGCAACTACCTCTGCCACATTTTCCTCTTCAACCGTTTGACGGTTTAATTTAGCATCTTCCTCCCACTTCTTTTTTTCTCTTTCAAGTCCTTCCTGAAGTTTTCGTTCAGTATCTCTTAAATCTGCAGCTTCTTCAAATTTTTGACTATTGATAGCCTGCATTTTTTGTTTCCGTGTCTCTTCTATTTGATTTTCAATATTAACGATTTCGGCTGGTACATTGATGTTTGAAATGTGTACTCTGGCACCTGCTTCATCCAAAGCATCGATGGCTTTATCAGGCAAATAGCGATCTGAGATGTAACGATTTGTCAATGAAACACAAGCATTGATTGCATCATCGGTATATTTTACTAAATGATGTTCTTCATATTTTTCTTTTATATTGTTTAAAATTTCTACTGTTTCTTCTGGTGAAGTAGGATCGACGAGGACTTTCTGGAAACGGCGTTCAAGAGCGCCATCTTTTTCGATGTACTGGCGGTATTCATCTAAAGTGGTAGCCCCGATACATTGAATTTCTCCCCGAGCGAGAGCTGGTTTGAACATATTGGAAGCATCGAGGGACCCGGATGCGTTTCCGGCACCGACAATAGTATGAATTTCATCAATAAAGACAATGATATTAGGGTTTTTCTCCAATTCATTCAGTACTGCTTTCATGCGTTCTTCGAATTGGCCACGGTATTTTGTTCCGGCGACCAAGGAGGCCAAATCAAGCGAAACTACCCGTTTGTTAAATAATGCCCTGGATACTTTTCGCTGTACAATTCGTAAGGCAAGACCTTCAGCAATAGCAGATTTACCAACTCCGGGTTCACCAATTAATATGGGGTTATTTTTCTTACGGCGGCTCAATACCTGTGCAATGCGCTGAAGCTCTTTTTCGCGGCCAACTATCGGATCAAGGCGGCCTTCTTCGGCAGCTTTTGTAATATCCCGACCGAAATTATCCAGGACAGGGGTCTTTGATTTTGAGTCTTGCGGTTTCTTCTGACTGGGGGAGAACCCTTTTCCGCTTTCCTCGGGCTCGTCTTCATCCTCATCTTTGGGAAGAATGTTCTGCGGATCAAACCGTGGTTCCTCACTGCCGTTAGTCAGTATTGCTTTTAGTTCATCTTTAACTGTATTGTAATTTACATTTACATTAACAAAAGCTTTTGTAACAAGATTGTTCTCATCTTTTAAAATAGCCAGTAATAAATGTTCAGTCCCAATCAATTCACTATTGAATAATTTGGCTTCGAGGTAGGTGATCTTAAGGGCTCTTTCTGCTTGTTTAATCAATGGCAGATTTTCACCGCCAACTGGTCTTTCTTTATGGCTGGCGACTGCCATTTCGACTTTTTTTCTGATTTCTGCCAGGTCGACACCGAGGTTTCGTAAGATACGGATAGCGAGGCCGTCGCCTTCCCTGATTATACCCAGCAGTAAGTGTTCCAAGCCGATATAATCATTACCTAGTCTTTGTGCTTCTTCTCGGCTATATATAAGAACGTCTTTGACGCGTTGTGAAAATTTTGCTTCCATGATGGATTTTAATAACTAAAATAAAGCAATGACAAATATCGAACCATATTAAAATGGATGGAAATTAATCATAGTTTTCAAAAGTACGATCGAATTTACAATTTTATTTCGGAATTCCCTTAATTTATTAACAGTTTCATGTTAGTAAGAGGACGAAATTATTATGAGAAAATTCGTGGTCGGAAAGGGGATTTTTGCTACCTTCGTGAATTAATAAGAATATTATTATCTATTTGAATATTAACACATTAATTAATTGTTGAAAGCTATATGGTACCGGGAGAGAAAATAGTTCAAGTAAATATCGAAAATCAGATGAAAACAGCCTACATTGACTATTCAATGTCGGTCATTGTGCAGCGTGCATTACCTGATGTGAGGGATGGATTAAAACCAGTTCATCGCAGGGTTTTATATGGTATGTATGATTTGGGCATTGTTTCAAACAGGTCCTATAAAAAATCAGCAAGGATTGTAGGGGAGGTGCTTGGAAAGTATCATCCTCATGGAGATACGTCTGTTTATGATGCGATGGTCAGGTTGGCACAGGATTGGAGTTTAAGATATCCGCTTGTCGATGGTCAGGGGAACTTTGGTTCAATGGATGGTGATAATGCAGCGGCAATGCGTTATACCGAGGCCAGATTGAGAAAGATAGCAGAAGAAATGGTAGCCGATATTGAAAAAGATACTGTTGATTTCCAGTTAAATTTTGATGATTCCCTAAAAGAACCGACTGTAATGCCATCGAGGATTCCTAATCTACTTGTTAATGGAGCAAGTGGAATTGCTGTCGGAATGGCAACCAACATGGCTCCACATAACATGAGTGAAGTTGTAGACGGCATTATTGCTTATATTGACAATCCTCAGATCACCATTCCTGAATTAATGAAATATATTAAAGCACCGGATTTTCCGACGGGTGGTGTCATTTATGGATATGATGGAGTGAAAGAAGCTTATGAAACTGGACGGGGACGGATTATAATACGTGGGGAAACAAAGATTGAGCAGGATGACAATGGTCGTGAGAGTATTATTGTTACCTCCGTACCATATCAGGTCAATAAATCTGAAATGATCAAGAAAACAGCCGAATTGGTCAATGATAAAAAGATTGAAGGAATTAGCGATATCCGTGATGAATCCGATCGAGATGGAGTTCGGATTGTATATGAATTGAAGCGAGAAGCTGTTACAAACGTGGTATTGAATAAATTGTTTCAGATGACCCCCTTACAGTCTTCGTTCAATACCAACAATATTGCGCTCGTAAATGGACGCCCGATGATGTTGACATTGAAAGACATGATTGTTCATTATGTAGAACATCGGCATATTGTTATTCAACGGAGGACCCGGTTTGAATTAGCAGAAACTGAAAAACGTGCTCATATTTTGGAGGGGTTATTGATTGCGCTCGACCGTCTTGACGAAGTGATCGCTTTGATTCGCGCTTCCCAAACCCCCGAGGATGCAAAAGTAGGATTGATGTCAACATTCTCATTGAGTGACGTTCAGGCCAAAGCCATTCTCGATATGCGTTTACAGCGACTTACCGGATTGGAAAGAGATAAAATCAAAGAGGAATATGATGAATTAATTAAATTGATTGAACATCTGAAAGAAATTCTGGCTGATGTGAAATTGCAAATGGATATTATTAAGGAAGAACTCCGAGATATTAAAACAAAATATGGGGATGAACCTAGATCACAAATTATATATACAACTTCGGATTTTAAAATTGAGGATACCATTCCGGATGAAAATGTGGTCATAACCATTTCACACATGGGTTATGTCAAGCGGACTCCCCTATCGGAATATCGTCGTCAGAATAGGGGAGGGCGTGGTGTTAAAGGGACAGACATCCGGGATGAGGATTTCCTGGAACATTTGTTTGTTGCCACGAACCATAACTATTTACTTTTCTTTACGGAAAAAGGCAAATGTTTTTGGCTTCGGGTTTTTGAAATTCCAGAAGGAGGAAAGACATCAAAAGGAAGAGCTATACAAAACCTTGTCAACATTGAGAAGGATGATATTGTAAGGGCCTATATCAATATAAAGGATTTAAAAGACGAGGAGTACATTAAATCGAATTATATTATTTTGGCTACTCAACACGGGACGATTAAAAAAACTTCCCTTGAGGCTTATTCCCGTCCACGGCAAAACGGTATCAATGCCATTACTGTTCATGAAGGGGATCATTTATTGGAGGCGAAATTGACTCAGGGAACAGATGAAGTAGTGATGGCGCTTAAATCAGGTCGTGCTATCCGGTTTAATGAACAAAAAGTCAGACCAATGGGAAGAAATGCAGCAGGTGTCAGAGGAATTTTATTATCTGGACCTGGGGACGAAGTAGTTGGGATGATTTGTATCCCCTTGAATAAAAAGAGTGAAGTGCTGGTTGTTTCTGAAAATGGATATGGAAAACGATCTGATCTGGATGATTACCGGATTACAAACCGGGGTGGTAAAGGTGTTAAAACGTTGAACATTACTGATAAAACGGGAGTATTGATCGCGGTTAAAGATGTTTCTGATGGGGATGACCTGATGATAATCAATAAATCGGGAGTCATTATCCGTATGGGTATATCTTCCCTTCGCGTGATGGGTCGTGCAACGCAAGGAGTAAGGCTGATCAAGATTGATGAGGGAGATGCCATTGCTGCCGTTGCAAAGGTCAGTGTACCAGAGGAGGCAGAAGACACTTCAGAATCGGAAAGAACCTCTGATATTGAGGACCAGGATACAAATCACACTGAAACTGAAATTGAAAATTAATTTTTATATTTGCCGCCTGAAAATCAACTCAAAAGAACAATATTAATATTCTATGCAATGAAAAAAATCGCCATTTTGTTGGTACTGGTATCAACCTTTACCCTTGCCTTTGGACAGAAAAATGTCCGGCAAACTGCCTCTAATTTTCTGAAAGATGGGAAATTAGATAAAGCGATGGAAGCTATTAATCAATGCGTTTTAGATCCTAGTACAGCACAGGATGCGAAAGCTTGGTTTATTCGGGGAAATATTTATCTCGAAATTTCCAATGCAAAAGATGATAAGTATAAATCACTTGACGCAGATCCCTTGAAGAAAGCGCTGGAATCCTATAAAAATGCCATTGAATTTGATACAAAAAAGGAATATTATGATGATATTTTTGCAAAGCTGAACTGGCAACGGAATAACTATTATAACAGCGGGGTAGAAGCTTATAATAAACGTGATTATAAAGAGGCTATGAAAGCATTCAGCAATGGCGCAGATGTAATCGATCTGGCAAAAGTGTCTGATACTTTATCGCTATTGAATGCAGCCACTTGTGCTGCACTTGCAAATGAACGTGAATTTGCTAAAGAATATTATATCAGATTATTAAAGGGTAACTATAAATCACCGGCTTTATTTATGGCGTTATCAGATGTTTATCGTCAGGATAAAGACTCTGTAAATGCAATTAAATATGTTCGGATGGGGCAACAACTATATCCTACAGATCTCCGACTTCTTTTAACTGAAACGAATATTTACCTGACTTTTGGAAATACTGCTAAAGCTTTACGGAATTTACAGGTTGCTAAAGAAAAAGACACTGCGAATATGTCGGTTTTTTTCGCATTAGGTACTATTTATGATAATATCTCATCTGACAGCGCTAATCCATTAAACGTAAGAGCAGAAGCTTTTGAAAATGCGGTAAAATCCTATAGTGATGCAATTCGTTTGAATACAAATTATTTTGAGGCAAATTACAATCTCGGAGCACTTTATGTGAACAAGGCAGCTGGGTTGAACGATGATGCCAATAGATTACCGTTAGATGCTACATCTCAATATGATAAATTAAAGAAAGAAGCAGATGGTTTTTTAGAAATGGCGTTGCCATATCTTGAAAAAGCAATTGAGCTTCAACCAGGGGATTTGAATACACTCTATTCGTTGAAACAAATTTATGCACGTACCAATCGTCCGGATAAAATGAAAGCGATTCAGCAAAAGATAGATGAGACACAGAAGAAATAAAGACTAACACAGGAGTGACAGGAGCGTAGTAAATCTATTCTCCTGTTTTATTTTACAACTTATATTTAACATAATATTAATTATAAGACAATTTGAAAAGTGCATATATTTGATAATTAGTCCATTATGATTTTTTAAAATGACCAAAAAAGGTCAATTATGGATAACCAAAATAGGAAAATCAACATAAATGAGGTACAACGAACAGAGAACGAACAACATACGAACATGCAAACTCGCGCGTGTTTGCACGAATATGAGATATATAACAGATAGACAAGGTATTAACAATAATTAATAACAGGAATGAGAAAAATAGCACTAACCCATATTGAGGTTCCTGAAAGCAGCAGTTTCTTAAAAGAGCGGAACTGTTTTAGTATCGCCCTGGGCAATGGCGTGATTGCCGGTTGGTCAAATGACCGGTTGGCAACTGATTTTATGGTGAAAATAAATTTGGAGTTGAATTATAAGCTCGTAACTCTCAATCAAATCCTTATTGAGACTTACTCCCACTACCGGAAAGTTTGGTTTTATGTAACAAACTTTCCGGATCACACGGCAATTGAAAGAGCTATTTTGAGTGCATTTTCATCCATTGACCGTTGCTTAGACCTGGCTACAACTCGTGGACATTTTCCAAATGGTAATCATATGGTATTCAGACATTTATTTTCTTCACTGGATAGCCTTGATGAAATTTTGGCCGACCTTCAAAAGATTGAAAAGTACTGTAAACATTACGTAGAAGTACGAATGTTACAGGTTTTTAGGGACCGTGTTGGGTATGTCAGAAATGATCTTAAAAGCCTTGGTCAAGGTGAAGGAAATGTTGAAATGCGAACTGGTCCAGTAAACGGAAAATCAATATCAGCAAATTGAAATTATGAATAATTGGAACTCCTATTTGAAAGGTTTTGCAGGATTTATGAAGCTTGAAAGGTCGCTTTCAAACAAAACTGTGGAAGGTTATTCTTATGATGTATGGAAATTGAGGAATTATCTTGATATGGAAAACATCATTATCACTCCTGAGAAAGTAGAAGTAAAACATCTGCGGGGGTTCATAACCTGGATTAACAAGGAAGGAATAACCGCTCGGGCTCAGGTTCGTATATTGCATGGAATAAGGGCATTTTTCAATTATTTATGGTCGGAAGGTGCTGTAAAACAGAATATTGCTTTATTGATCGACTTACCAGTAGTGGGTTTTAGATTGCCTGTGATGCTCAGTGTTACTGAAATTGACAGAATGATAAGAAACATTGACCTCAATGCGCCGGAAGGCAAAAGAAACAAAGCAATGGTTGAAACGCTTTATGGATGCGGACTTCGGGTTTCGGAACTGGTTAATTTGAAAATTTCTGAATTATACTTTCGTGAAGGATACATCAAAGTAACCGGTAAAGGTGACAAACAAAGAATAGTGCCTATTGGAACAGTTGCAATGAACGAAATTAATGGATATATGCGGTTTGCTCGGCCACAATTAACCATTAAAAAGGGACAGGATAACTTTGTATTCCTTAACAAACGTGGTTCTTCCCTTTCCCGGGAAATGGTATTTGTCATCGTTCAACAACTGGCAATTATGGCAGGGATAAGAAAACCGATCGGTCCACATACTTTAAGACATTCCTTTGCATCACACCTTTTAGAAGGTGGCGCTGACCTACGTGCAATTCAAGAAATGCTGGGGCATGCTTCCATTGTCACAACGGAAATCTATACTCATATGAACAAAGAGCATCTCAGAGACACTATTATAATGTATCATCCACGGAACAATTAATTCTTGGTATTGGAATACTTATAGCTCTACAAAAGGTTTAAAAGTATAGCATTTATTATTTGCAAGCCAGAATGTTAACTGATAATACAAGTTATAGTTATCGTCAGCAACCCAAGTATTTCACCATCTACCGGTGCTTCTACCGGCACACCATCTTTAGGAATTGTGACAGCTCCATCCCCTGCAGCCAGGCTAAAATAAAGCCAGTTATCTTGTGACAGGGCTGAGAATGAAAAGACAGTCGTTTCTGTTCCGGTGTAGGCAGCCTGGATTGGCAACTGGGTTAAAAGAAGTCCCTGATCATTTACCCCGGTTCTGCATTCAATATTGAAATCCACCCTCGATTCATTGCTGAAATGAGAATCAATCCTCACTACTGTCTGGTCCTCATATAATCTCACAAAGACCATTGCAGATTTACTCGAAGGATTCGGGATATTCAGTATGTACTGTTTTACCTGCTGAACCTGGCCGCCACCTCCGGTTTCTCCCCATGGAATCCAATAACTGCCGTTCCACAGATAGGCTGTGAACTTTCCGGAATTATAATACAACTGCCCTTCTACCGGATTTTGAGGTAAATCCGGTAGATTATGCAGGACAGCGTTTAATAGTTGATTTTGTTGAATGTCCAGATTGGACTTAAATGAAGGCATAACAGCTTTTTAAGTTTCCAGATTATCCCACAATTACGATCTGACCGGTAATTGCAGTTGCAGAAGTCCAGGTTACGTCACCGGCAGCGTTCACGTTGATGTCCACTTCAACTGAATAGCGGGTTGTTGAAATGGTTTCATAAACCGAAACAACCACATCGGCGGTGCAACCATGTGTAGCAGCTGCAATGGTCTGAGTTGCAACACCGGTGATTGCTCCCACATATTTCTTGGTTCGCCCAGTGGTTTTTCCGTCAACATAGGTCTTTGTGGCTTTCTGGGTTGCAAGCCTGGTATCACTGTTTGCAGTCAGAGTTCCATCAGTATCAATGACACCGGCCTTGAAATTATCGGTTTCAAGGTTGTTGATCGTATTGCTATCAGCATCGATGGATTTGTTGGTCAAGGTCTGGACGGCCGCCAACCTTACCAGATCAGAGGATTCAGTGTTGTCGACCCCGTCGAAGTCGGCAGCGACAATGGCGGAACCTTTGGTAACATTGGCAATTACCATATCACCAACGCTCACTCCGGCACCGGATGGAGTACTCACCCCGGAAGTCGTACCGGCAACAGTCACTTTCCAGAACCATCCTTTTTGAATGGTCGTGATCCCTTGGGCTGCAATGGTCTGGCTTCCATCAAAGGTACCTTTGTAAACCATCCCGGCAGTGATTTGACCCTGAATAGCCGCAACCTGACCGTCAACATAGGTCTTGGTAGCCTTCTGGCTGGCCACTTTCACATCGGAATTAGCCGCCAGGTTACCATCAATATCAAGGTACGCCAAAGGCATTTGCTTGATATCATCAACATTGGTCAACCCTACCTGTGCCTTGGTTGTGGCGTGAGGGTTGGAAGTCGATGCAAGATGGGTGTCAATCGCGGCATGGGTATTCGTACCCCGGTTGAGCAGGGAATTGTGATCAATAGCTGTGGGATCAACGCATTTTACCCAGACCGTTCCATTCCAGTATTTCTCATAATTATCCGTCGTGTCGAAATACTTCTGGCCTTTGATCGGGCTTGCCGGGGCCGATGCCAGGTTTTGAATTACAGCATTCTGCAATTCGTTTTTGTTGAAGTCCAACGGGACCAGTACTTTTTTTGCCATGTTTGTGATTTTAAGGTTTGTAAAAAGGTTAACTGTAAATTATTTTTCCACTTGCAGGTGGATTCAGCCGGATCACCATCTGATCAGTAGATTCATGAGTAATTTCCGAGATCAGTTCACGACCGGTGGTGTCCACAACAACCACAGTCGGGTATTTTTGAAGGTTATGCTGAATCGTAATTTCGCTTTGGTTGACAAAAGATTGTACAACTTGAGGCGCTGAGCTTCCACCGCCGCCACCGGGAGTTCCTGAAGCTGCCGGGTCAACGATCCGGTAAAGAAAGAAAAGTTCGATCTGTGCGCTTCCGGATTTTGGGTTCTCACCACCGGACAGGCAAACATAAACCGGGGTGTTGGTAAACAACTGTGTCGAAAAAACTGGCGTCATGCGCTGTATTTCCATCGACGAAGACATAAGAACCAATGACGGGAAATAACCCCAATCCTGTGTTTCAGTATCGCCATCCGTTGTAACATTCAATGTCTGGTTAGGATAAATGTTCAACCCTCCAATTGGCGGTGGTGTCGGAGTGATCCGGGCAATAAGAGAAATCAGGTCAATGATTTTTCCGGATCCCGGAGCCGGGATGATTACATGGATCTCTGTCAGGCGATTGCTTTCATCTTCGGTAATTACATGCTTTCCCGCAATGACAGGCGAAGACTGGCTATTTTGCAGACTGTTATACAGTTCTGTGAAGTTTTCATTGATTTTCTTCCCGCCAACGCGGAGTTTGTCACCCCTTTTATCGCCCGGTACAATCCCGAGATTTATTTCTTGTCTTGCCATAGCTTAATATTCTATCTGGTCAAATGTTATTTCCATGTCGTCAAAGCTGACCTCTATATTATCCCAGGTCAGCGGCTGGGGAAGAATGACCGGATTAGCCGAGCTTTCCGGAACATGAACCGAAAAGAAGGAGTTCTGATACGAGCGTTCATACTCGATTTCGAGGTTGTACATGTATTCTCCGTCTTTGAGGAATGGAGTTATTTTTGCCGATTTGACGACAATCTGGAACAGTTCTTTCCCGATCTGTTCATATGCCTCCAGGGATAAGAGAAGCTCCCTGAGGCAATTCTTTTCTTCAAGGGATATCCACCCGGAATTGGCTTTGCAGATTTCCGTCTCTTTGGCACTGAACTGTTTGGCGGGAGCATTAAAGAAGGAGTATTTTTCCTCCCTGACAATGGAACCGAACAAGCGTTCATATTCCAGGTTGAGTTCGGACTTACCTAAAAACCTGAAAGTATCATAGGCCGAAAAAGAGTTGCGATAAAAAAAGACTTTTTCATTCTCGAAAACCCGGGAATCGTTATTGAACACTCTGCGTTCAGATAGATAGTCGTCATTGCTGTCCATTAGAAACACTTCCCATGACCGGACAACTTTGCCGGGCTGGACATTTACCAGGTCAAGATGATCAAACCCGACCTTGAATTCTATCACTGAAAAGGCAGGATAGACCACCTGAGGGGTTGCATTAATCACTTTGTGGGAACCATCGGTGAAATTGACGATTACAACCATTCGGTATTGAACAGCTGACGGGTTATCCTGAAAAAGGAAAAAGAGCTTTTCCATCACTCCGCTGCGGGAATACTTTGCCAAAGGAAGCCAGGAAAGAAATTTCTGCTTGTTTGCCGCAATGGAGAAGTATTCCAGGTATTTTTCATTCAGCGATGTCAGCAGTTCATGGTTAAGGCCGCCGGCCAAAGCATATTTCCAACCGTTCGACTGCAGGCCTTTGACATTGCCGGCAATGCTTTCTGCAAACGAAATCCGGTATTTGAGAAGGTAATCCCATCCGTGAGATTTGACATTGCCTGAGAGTTCAGGGAATTCAAAACGTTGCATTTCCCAAGCGGTAAACTTTGACTGGATGTAATCCGATATATCAAACCTTGCACAACCGATGAAATCGGCGGGCTTGATGTCCTCCCCTATCGGATTATTAGCAGAATCGCGCACCAGGCACAGGATACCAAAGAAATCCTGGTACTGATCATCGGTTCCGGGAGTATTAACCCCCTGCCCTACCCCGATAACGTTGACATTTGAGAAAACTATAGAGCCATCAGTTCCGGAATTTTTCGCCTGAAGGTGGATCTTCCTGTTGCTCGTTCCCGGACCATCCAGCGTTACGTTGAAATATTTCTGGATGTCGTAATTCTCAAGGAAACACTGATAAATACTGTTTGCAAAGTCATTGAAAGTCTGGCCGAAAGAACCCACTTCAAATAACAGGCCGTCAAAGTCGGTAAGCCCGGCAGTTTTAAATTCCAGGGTTTTACCCGCAAATTGAAGTTTGAAGGAATGGCCAATTGAAGTATCAACTGCTGATACCACCAGTTCAAAGGATGCACGGCTGCCAAGTGAGATAAGATAACTATCCGAGCAAGCTTCGTAAATGACGGGATTCCCGGCAAATGAAATGAAGTTGGGCGACTCCGTGATATCGATCATGGTGCAATAGTACCATGAGATCACAGGGAAATAAAGGACAGTATCAGGGTGACGTGAAGCACTTGAGTTGAGCGGATTTAATCGAGGATTTGTTCAGGGTGACGGAAATTTCACTGATAAGGTAATTGATCCCATTAATGCGGTAACGCTTAGTGAAATCAAGGTTTTTCAATTCTATAAAATCCATCTGTTTTTCGATCTTTACGCTCTTGCGATCATCCATGATCCAGTTTACCCAATCTTTCCAATATAGATTGAATAACCCATTAGGGCCCGGGTACCGCAATGAAAAATTGCTGTTGTTGGCAAAACCCCTGAGCCTTACCGGTGTTCCCCACCCGCCTGCCATCCCCACCCAAAACAATCGAGGTGTAATTTTCTGGTAATCTGCTCCCAGGTTTCCGCAGTTCACCGAAATGTACTTATCAGGCAATGAGGAAAAAATCGTTTCGAACTTATTTTTCTCATCACCCCATTTGTAGAAGAACTTATCTGTGAGCATCGGCCCGGCAGGTAGTTGTTGCCATTCAATCAGAAATGTATAGGGGTTGACCGCCAACTGCCACCAGGTATTTGTATCCACGATATAATAGATGTCTCCCAGCCAGGTAAATGGATATGGGGGAATATCAGAAAAATGCTGAACAGCGCCTTTGATCATTTCTGTAATACCTTTCTCAGCGTCCAGTTGTGCCTGGTATGCCATATCACCTGCATCAGGTCCCAACAGGAATCGGAACCCGGTAATCTGTTCGGGGATCTCCTGAGTGAGCGAAAGGATATTCTTTGAAAACTCCACAATCTCCGAGCGAAGCAACACCTCTTTGTTGCCGACGATGCGTATTACCCGTTGCCGGGTATCAACATGAAAACTGCAATTGAACCACTTTTCCAGTCCTGCGATAAATTCGCTGACCTTCACATTTGGCACAAGGCGACAATAATAAAGCTTTTGCAGCCCGAACAAAACTTCGCTCAGGCTTACCGAATTGTAGACAACCAGGCGCGAAAGTTCGATGCTGGAAGTAAAAAATTCATCCTGCAGCCGGTACCCGAAAATTTCGGCCAGTTTGTTCAATACGAATTTCAGGTAAAGAAAAGGGGTCAAAATGGTTCTGCATTGCCCGTCAGTTGTGTACTTTCTCAGCCAGCCATCAGGAAATATGTAGTTATAGGACATCAGTTCCGGGTTGGTTGCCGGGGGATCATAAAAAGTAGGGTTACTTATTTCTGGCATCGAGAAATCCACCTCGGGATAAAAATGAGTCAACGACCAGTTGAAATAATCTACCGCCTGCTGATCACTCGCAAAGCTCATCATCCCTAAGTCCACCCGGTTCAAAAAGATGTCCTTCACCTCGAAATTGAAATTCCCCTTGTTGATGTATAGGGTTCCTTCAAATGTCTTCTCCCCGGCTGTTTTGATCTTGATCTGACCGGTGTACAAAACCATCCCGTTCCAGCGGATACTTCCTTCGAAAGTCTCATAGATGCTCCGGGTTGATGCGATCCGGTTCTTCCATCCCAGGATTGAAACATTTCTTGCAGTGGACGGAACCTTGAAGGGAAAAGAATAATCTCCAACATCGTTGAAGATCGGAGATTTGAGATTCAGGGAAACCGAAAAATCATCGTTCAGGTCAAGGGATTGATCACCAATCAGGATGGAAAGCATAATTTTCTACGATTATTTTGATACTTCGGCTTCTATTTCATTGACCCGGTTTGTTGTTTCCCTGAGATGTTCGTAGGAGATAAAGGCAGGAATCCCCTGCTCGATCAGAAAATTCAACCGGTTTATACTGGCCATAAATTCAGGATCAACCGCTGCCGGTACTCCCGCAGGAGTAGAAGCCGGAGAATCCAGGTACCGGCCAACTGCCCTTTGAGGAACCCTTGCAAAATTGATTGCGTCAATCACATGGGGGTAGTTTACCATCAGGTTCTTGGTGGTTTTAGGATCAATGACGATTTCTTGACCGGTCTCGCTGATCAGCGTGGGCGTGGAATACAATCCAGTTTGGGGAGAATTTACCAGCGGAACATCTTTATAAAGTTTATTGTCATCCTGACCGATAACGGAATAGCGGCCTTTGGCTGCTTCCGGTACTTTTTGGCTCAGGATGTAACCGATCTGAATTGCACCAAGTGCGGCTGTAATGATGCTGAGAACAATTCCGACACCGGGACCGGCACCCAGCGCTGAAGCGACCGCCGTGGCAACACTGATAAGGGCATTGAACAATGCAACTTCTTTGTTGCGCACAGCCTGGTCATGTTCCATCTTCTTGCGCTTCTTGTCCAGGTCTTTATCCATTCTATTGACCTGCGCATCGTACTGGGCTTTTGTGATGAGTTTTGCATCAAGCTGTGCCTGAAGATTTGATTTCTTCTTGTTGTTAGCTTCTTCATCCTGCTTTAACTGCTGGTTTTCAGCATCAGTCTGCATGGAGAAGATGGCAGCCAGGCCATCAACAGCGCCTTTTGCCAGGGAAATGGCATCTTCTGAGACTCTTAGTGCTGTATCCTTTGAAAGCTGAACCTGCTTTGCAGCAACCTCTTCTGCCATTTGTTTTTTGATCTCGGCAGTCCGTGCTTCATCCTTGATGTTATCTTCAAGTATCTTCCTATACTTTGCATCTACTTCCAGGCGGATCTTCACCTGTTTTTCCGCCAGGTCGATATCGGATTTCAGGCGCAGGGTTTTTAGCTGCTCCTGGTAATCGAAAATGTTCTTGTCATCATTATCGACATGCTTTGCCACTACCGTTGCACCTTTTTGAGCAAACGTGTCCCGGATGGCTTGCTTCTGCTGCTCGGTTGCCTTGGTAACCGACAGCGTGTATTCCATTTCCTTTTGAAGCGAATCAAGGACTGCCTGCAAATACTCATCAGAATCCTTATCCATGGATTCCATTTTGGCATCCGCTTTTTCCTTCTCGATTTTGTACTGGGACTGAATTTCCTTTTCCGCATATTTGAGGCGAATATCATCCTGCTTTTCTATCAGCTGATCTGTGAGAACTCGCCTGAGTTCTACTTCATCGGCTGAATTACCTTTGATTTTGTCTAGACGTTCACCCAACTTTTCCTCTTCAATGGCCAGTTCCCTGTCCATTTCTCCTTCGGTGACAGCCGCTCTGGCCTGGGCCAGTTGCTTCTTTATGTTGAGAAGGTAATCAGCCTGTTTCTTTGCCTTAGATTCTGCTTCTGCCGGGGTTCCTGTGGATGGATCAGATTTGTCGAACGACTGAATCTTTTTGTTCAGGTCCTTGATCTTGCCCTGAACCCTGATAAAATCCTCTGAGCCTGCCACGGAGGCTTTCAGGGCAATCTGGTATTTTGAAAGTTTCGCTTCAAGGTTATCGAGCGATTCCCCAATGATTTTATCACCGATGCTTTCCGCGTTTAGCACATCGCTCAGCGATTGCTTTGCATCTTTGAACTGGGAGATTTTATCCTGGAGCTTTTTGATCCCTTGATCATAGGGCTTTGTTGCTTCGGTGCGGTTCTCCTGCGCATCAATGGCATTGTCAGCCACAGCCATAGCAGCGCCACCGGGACTGGCACCGCCTTTTACCGTATTCCAAACCCTTTGCAGGATCGTCGGTTTTGCTGCTGCTTCGCCAATAGATTTCTGTTTTGTCTGCATCAAAAGCAGTTCTGCTTCTGCCTGTTTGATGGTCAGGTCGATCTTTTCCTGAAGATCCTTTTTCTCCTGGACAGAAAGTAGGTTCAAATTTCTGACGGTACCTGCTACCTTCTCATATGCATCTTCAAGTTTCTTATTGGCCTCGGCCAGCAAAACAGTGGTTGAAGCCTTCAATTTCTCCAGGGCAATAGCCTGGCTATTGTACGTTTCGTATGTCTTGATCCCGGCAACCAAAGCAGTAATAGCGGCTATGACCAGTCCTATCGGGTTTGCTGCCATGGCAGCATTCCAAAGCCACTGGGCAGTAGTTGCCAGCTTGGTGGCGATCGTACCGTTTCCTTTCCAAATGGCAAGCAACTGCTCTTTGACGATCAGGTATTCTAGAACCACGGCATCTTTCATTTTCAGAAGGATGCCTTCCTTTAAAGTCAGGTTGTTCAAAATTGCAACCTGGATTGATCTTGTCTGAGCTGCAATGTAAACCCCAATGGCACCGGTGAGTGCGATAAGAGCGATACGGTATTTGTCGATCCATTCGGGCAGTGCCTTAAGCCATGCCACCAGGTTTACCACTGCGCCAACCATTGATTTGAGAAACTCCGTCACACCCGGCAAGGTGATCAGCCGGTAAAACTCTTTCCCGAGTTTATCCAGGGTAGCTCCCAGGGTCGTGTTCTTGTCGTTGAATTGTCTGGTGATTTCATCAGTGCCCTGCAGAGACTTGCCGGCCAGGGCAACTTTCTGCTGGAGCATATCGGTATTGTTGCCAAGTTTGGCAAAGACTTCCGAGGCCCCGGCACCTGAAATTTCCAGTTCCCTGATCAGTTTTCCTAATATTGTTGCACCCTCTCCGCCTCTTTTGGATCCTTCGACAACTTTCACAAAAGCACCATAGAGATCAGTGTTTACCAGCGTTGTGAATTCCTGCAATGGGATCCCGGCCACCTTTGCAAAATCGGCGGTGTTGTAAGTCATCTTCATAAGGATCTTCGTCATTGCCGTTCCGCCCCGTTCGGTGGAAACTGCAAGCTCCTGGAGTGTGGCAGAAATGCCCATCACTTCAGCAGAAGATAACCCGAGCGACATACCTACACCACCAATTCTGTTTGAAAGATCGACCAGTACTGGCGCAGTTGCAAAACCGTCAGCCCCTAATACATTGATTGCATTGCCCAAACGAAGCATATCATCAGAAACAGCAGAAGTTTTCATGTCTGTCAGGACATTTCTGAGGGTTCCCATTTGCGTGGCAACCTCGCTTGCTCCACCCTGGATTTCAGCCCCGAGGGCGACATTGAGTTTGTCAATGGAATCTACAAATGGAAGGATATCCTTCTGAGCGATCCCAAGCTGCCCGGCAACCACAGCCATTTCCCGAAGGTCGCTTCGAGAAGTCCGGGTGTCGATCTTACCCAGTTCGGTATTCAGCTTTTTAACTTCATCAACAGTCAGTTTCGTGGTTTTGCGGATATCGGCCAGTGAATCTTCCAGTTTTGCATTGCCTTTGATAATACCAACCACAGCAGCGCCGAACCCGATAACTCCCACAGTGATCATCTGTAGCACCTGCTGGTATTTGTTGGCCTGGTCGGCCAGTTTTGAAAAAGCACCTCCAGTCTGGTTTATCTCTCCCCTGAGGTCTTTAAGCCTGCCGTTGACTTTCTGAAACTCACGTTCTTTTTCGCCAAATTCCTTGGAGTTTACATTCAATTGGCGAAGTTCAGCATTCAGTTTCCGTGCTTCTGCCTCCAATTGTTTAAGGGTAGCATTGGCTTTTTCACCGTTGAATATGACGGTGGCTGTGGACGTTTCGTTTTTAGCCATTGTTGATTGATTTATCGGAAACATTTTCGGTAATGGCGATCACACCCCTGTGGCCGTATTCTTTGGCAAATATTTCGCTCAGCTTCATCACTTCGGCATGAAAAGTCTTGGAATACCATTTCTTTGGTCTCCTTCGGTTTCCAAGCATTTTCCCAGAGAGTCGGCGGGATGTGGCAGATTCTTTCACATCACCGATCTTGACACCCCTGCCGACACCCATATCCACAAAGCGACCGTAATACTCAAAAAGCAGGGTGATTTTCAGCACATTTCCTTGTGCTGATGCCAGAACATTGTATTGAAAGCTTTGGAGAAGTGATCCGGAATTGCCCACCTTATTAATGGCGAGCTTCTTTTTCCATTTGATAATAGTGATTTTAGCCCAGGCTTCGGCTATTTCACGCTCGGAAAGTTTGGGTTGGGAGGATTGCATTGGGCAAAGAAAAGCCCAATGCAATGATTTATAAAGGACAAAAAAAGCCAGTCAATGACTGGCTAAAATCAAAATGAAATGGACATTACCTGTCTACCAGTGATAATTGTGATGGTGGTAATGATTGTACCGCAGGGATTGCATATTGTTATAACACTGGCTTGCCTGGCTTGAAAAGTATCCGGTCATGTTATATCCCTGCATCTTATGGTACATCGTGCTGTCATGCGACCAGCAGTCGCCGAATCCTTGCCAATTCTGGAATTGTAGGGTATCGAGTCCGCATTGCCAGTTGCCCATGTTCCAATTGCCACCTCCCATATTCCAGTTCCATCCGCCATTACCATAGTTTTGCCCGCCATGGTTGGCATATATGTTACGGCAATAATCATAAAAATTATATGAAAACAAACTGTCGTACTGATTGAACTGGTGCCAGTAAAAATAACAGCTATCATGACTGCCCGATCCTGTACGCTGATGAAAACTTACCAGGAGTGCATCGTTGGCCGTGGCTGCCTTATAATTATTCTGCATTGCGTTGGCTTGAGCAAGAGGATCGGGAGTCGTGGTCGTTGTGCTCTCTTTCTTGCAGCCGACCAGAGCTATGAGCAAAGAAAAAGTAAGAATGAAAAGACTGTTTCTCAAATTTTTCATGTTTTCTTTGGATAAAAATGTTTTTGAAACAAACGGATTAAATTACTTATTATTATATGTAGATGCGATGATGTAAGAATGGTTGCTTCAAACTGGAAAATTTATTTTTACGAAACTTCCGGGTAAATATTGATTTGCTTCAACTATTCCAATTCAAAACCTGCTTTCTTAATTTGGCCTTCTAAATCAGAGTATTTGATAATTTTGTGGTCGTACTCAATGTAAACCTGGTTCGATTTTTTATTCAGCTTGAAGTTTTTAACACCCTTGATACTGGATAAAATCTCACTCAGTTGCTTATCCTGCCCTTCTTTTAATCTGGTAAAACAAATTACCGTTTTATCTTCATCTATTGTAATATCCTTAACAATATCTTTCCCCTGAGCATCCCGAATGATCCGGGCATCCAGATAAAGCCCGAACGGCAATTGGGATAATTTCGTTTTCTTATTATTAAATTTAACGGTCATGTTTGTATCGACATTAACCGGCAAACAAGCTGCCGAGCCATACACACAAATGACAATTCTATCGTTACCCATCTTTTCATTTCCGATGGTTCCAGTGATTTTTTCCTGGTTCTGGGAAAAGACAGATGAAAATCCGGTTAATGAGACCAGAAATATGACGACGATTATTTTTAATTGATATTTTTTCATTAGTCAGAATTTTAATAGGTTTAAAAAGATTAACTTACATGATTTTTACAATGATTTTATCACTGCCTGGAGTTTTGCTGTTATTTCCTGCGCAATGCCTGCCAGGTCAGGATTTTTAATAGCCATCATGGATGCGATGGGATTCACGGCTGATATTTCAATACGATCTACAGCAAATTCCTGGACAATGACGTTACATGGCAACATTGTCCCGACTTTGTCTTCGGCCTGAAGCGCTTTGTAGGCATAGGGTGGATTACAGGCTCCCAGAATCCTGTACCGGCGAAAATCCACATTCAACTTTTCTTTGAGTTTTTCATGGATGTTGATTTCGGAGATAACGCCAAACCCTTCTTTTTTAAGGGCTTCTGTGGTTTTTTGTACAGCTTCGTCAAACGAAGTTTCCAATGTTTTGCTGAAATAATATTCCATGTTTAAACAATTTAACGGTTATTAATACTAATTACTGATTAAAGATAAGGTCTATTTTAAACTTTCAAAATAAAAATGATTTACACGATACATCTTATAATAATCATCATAGATTAACAATTCCTCATCTGATTTGAAATATAAATCAATCAGATCGTGAAACTTTTTATTCGTGGGGAAGGAGGATTCCAAATTTGATAAATTCAATTCTTTCAAAGGGCTGTCCGATTTTTCACTAAAGAAATATGAGATTGTATGACTTGAGTTATTGCCCCTGGGATTCATATTTCTAATATAATGTTTCTGGTAAATAATAATAGAGGATCTATCAATGATCTCAAACTCTTGATTTTTGAATATCCTGTACTCTTTCCCATTACACAAACGATAACCCCAAATAGAAGATTTAGCTAATTTAAAAGTTGAATCATGATATGAAATACGAACCGTTTTTCGTTGATCAAAATCGGAATTCTTAATGCTGTTCCTGTTGTTCAGACAGTTTGTTTCGTAGGTAAGTTTACCTTTTGAGAAATCATCTGAGGTCATATACAAGCCGCTTTTACTTGTCTTTGAATCAACTGCCTGTCCTTTGCAAGTACCAGCAAACACTACCAGGATTACTGAAAATAATAATGTTGTCTTTTTCATAACTATCCAGATTAAATATAAAAAAAAGAAGGGACTTCGTGACCCGCAATTAATTTTAAGATGAAATATTCTTTTGAACTCTGATAGCATTAAAAACTGCTATCAAAGCAACACCCATATCACCGAAAACTGCCTCCCACATTGTGGCAATACCAAAAATTCCCAGAACAATAAAAAGCAGTTTGACGGTCATGGCAAAGAGGATGTTCTGCCAAACGATGATCCGGGTCCGTTTTGCCAGGTCTATCGCCATGGCCACCTTCGATGGTGAATCGGTCATCAGAACGACATCGGCAGTTTCAATGGCGGCATCCGAGCCAAGTGCTCCCATTGCAATACCAACGTCTGCACGGGCAATCACCGGGGAATCATTTATGCCATCGCCGACGAAGGCTACTTTGCCGCCTTTGCTTTCAGACATTAATCTCTCGATATGATTGACTTTATCTTCTGGGAGAAGCTGAGAAAAGAATTTGCCAATATTTAATTTCCGGGCAAAGGCGGATGCAGCATATTGGTTATCGCCGGTAAGCATGACGGTCTGAATGTTCCTGGCATTCAGCTTTTCGATGGCTTCAATCGCATCATCTTTCAGGGAATCCGAAATAATGATATACCCGGCATATCTCGCATCAATGGCAATGTGGACAACCGTTCCTTCAACCTCGCAAACCGGATGTTGAATGTTCTCTTTATGCAACAGTTTATCATTTCCGGCAAGAACTGTTTTACCGTCAATAATTGCCCGGATGCCAAATCCTGAAATTTCATCTACCTGCTTAATCCTGGAGTAGTCGATCTTCCGGTCAAACTTTTCAGTAATTGATTTCGCAATGGGATGGTTGGAACTTGACTCAGCATAGGCGGCGAATTCCAGTATTTCTGAGGCAGAAAACCCGTTCGATGTAACAATCTCGGAAACTTTGAATTCACCTTTAGTCAGCGTACCTGTCTTGTCGAATACCACGGTTTTAACCTTCGTCAGTGCATCCAGAAAATTTGACCCTTTGACCAGGATACCTCGTTTTGAAGCGGCCCCTATTCCACCGAAATAGCCCAGCGGAATACTGATCACCAGGGCACACGGACATGAAATTACAAGCACTACCAAGGCCCGGTAAATCCAGTCGCTAAACGTTTGGCCATTGAATAACAGCGGTGGCAAAATGGCAAGCATCAATGCCCCAATAACCACCACCGGCGTATAATATTTAGCAAACGTGGTGATGAATTTCTCGGTCTCTGCTTTTTTTGACGAGGCGTTCTCGACCATTTCAAGGATTTTTGAAACGGACGATTCACCAAATAATTTAGTCACGCTGATGGTGAGCAAGCCTGTTTGATTTATCATACCGGCCAGCACCGTATCCTTCTCATTGACCTTTCTTGGAACACTTTCTCCTGTAAGAGCTGAAGTATCCAAAAAAGAGATACCTTCGACGATAACACCGTCAAGTGGAATTTTCTCCCCGGCTTTAACGATAATGGTATCACCAACCCTGACAGCTTCAGGGTCGACCCTTGAGACCTCTCCATTCACTGACAAATTTGCGTAGTCGGGCTTTATCTCAAGCAGAGATTTGATGGATCTCCGGGAACGATTCACGGCAATATCCTGGAACAACTCTCCGACAACATAAAAGAGCATGACAGCTACCGCTTCAGGCATCTGGTCAATGGCAAATGCTCCAAGGGTTGCCACTACCATCAAAAAATGCTCATTGAAAACCTGGCCTTTGACAATATTTTTTCCAGCCGACACAAGGACCTTCCATCCGGTGATGAGATATGCTGCTCCAAAAACAAGGTATTCCAGATAATGATACGGAGTATCATGAAGATAGTCCTCAAATATCAACCCTGAAACCAACAATAAAAGACCCAGAGAAGCTTTAATAATAGTCTGTCTGTTTTCAGCGAGTTCACTGACTGAAATCATCGCTTTCCCTTTATCATCCGTTTCAATCTCAACTTCCGGTTCAATCTCTTTGATCCTGGATTTCACCTTATCTATGTCATCCGTATCGATTGTCATGGTTGAATGAACGAAGTTTACATTGACAAACTTCACTTCTCCCATTTTGGTTAGACCGTCTTCTATTTTTGCGGCACATGATGCGCAATCAAGGTTCTTCAGTTTGTACTTTTTCATTGTTATCCATTTATGAAAACTTTCAACAATCTGCCTTACTAAAATAAAATGTCAAAGTTCAGTCCGTCCGGTTATACGGGCGGACTGAACAACATTCTCAATCTTGACCATTCTCCATGCCGGTTTTTACGCGATAAACTTTTTCGACAGGACTGACAGTAATTATCCCATCTCCAGGATTTCCTGTTCTTCCGACAGAAGAAATGATACTAACTATATTTTCAACTTCGGTATCCTTACAGATAATTCCAATTACAGCTACTTTACTGTCAGTAATTGAAAAATGCGTTGACAGTGTTGAATCACTGTTTTTAAAGTTACCTGTGCCTTCGGATAAGTCAACTGTGATATTAGGATGCCCGGCTTCGAGAAGCTGGTTTAAAATATCATTGACTTTGAAGGGTTTAACTATGGCTTTTACTTCTTTCATATTCATATTTTTTTAGAATTAATTTTACCCGCAGCTCATTTCACCTGCATTTTTTTTGGCTGAAAGCAGATTATACGCACCCTTGATCACGACCTTAGCTGTTTTAATGTCGAGGTCTTTAGGCAATACAACCTCCGTAAAGCCTTCATCCGTGACACCTTTCTGCACTTCAATCATTCGGTATTCTGTAAACTGCTTTCCATTTTCTTCCTTATTCTTTTCAAAAACAAAAATATAATCCTTGTCATCAAAGCTCACTATTGACTCAGACGGTAAGGCTGTCACTTCACCTGAGGTAGCTTCAATCATCGCGTTTACATACATGCCCGGAAGAACATTCTTGCAATTACTTTCTACTGTGGCGTAAACTTTATATGTTTTGTCGGCATTTACAACTTTTCCTGTCTGGTAAATGATTGCAGCGTGCTGATCTGATTCATTGTTTATAAAGAAACGAATCTTTTGCCCGACTGAAACTTTGTCTGCATCTTTTTCAAAAAGTGTGAGTTCGAGATAGAGTTTATTACTATTGACAATCTCGAATAGGATGTCGGTTGGGGCAACATATTTCCCTATATTCACGTTGACTGCCTTAATATAACCGGATATTGGGGCAACAACAGCAACAGACCTGGTGATATCGTCTTCATGCAGTTCAGCAGGATTAATGCCGATCATGTTCAGTTTTTGTTCGAGGGCATGGACCTGAGCTTTCAGACTTTTATAATCGGATGTTACCTGTTGGAGGTTTTTCTGAGAGTATACATCCTCCTTGTATAACTCGGCATGTCGCTTATAGTCGGCTTCCGTAAATTCAAGTTTGCTTTTCGCTTCCAGGTAGTTCTGCTGGATGTCAACGAACTCCTGATTTTCCAGAATGGCCAGTGTCTGTCCTTTGGTCACTGCAATGCCTGGCATCAGGTTGGCGCTTTTGACAAAACCACCAAATGGCATGCATACCGTAGCAAGATTTTCCGGAGATACTCCGACCAGGCCGGTAACTTTAAGCGTTCCGCTTATGGAACGCATTCCTACCGAACCTGTTTCAATATCGGCTAGTTTGATCTGGTCATCTCTTAACTCCACTATATCCTCTGGCAGAACTTCCGCTTCTTTCGTTTCCTGGATGTTTTTTTTTCCTCCATTGCATGAGACCAGGATCGCAATAAATGCTGTCAGAATGAAGGTTTGTATGAATCGATTTGTTTTCATGATATTTTCAGATTAAAAAATTTTTCCGGTTATAAAATCGAGGTTGATAATGGTCTGATTATAGCTGTTGAGCGCATCAAGATAATTTTGCTTGATGCCAAGCGCTCTGTTTAGCGTGATGACATAATCGAGGTAATCCAAGGCTCCTGCCTTGTAGCTCTGGCTTGATTGTTCTATGATCATGTCCGCTTCAGGAATGGCTTGCTGTTCATAATAATCAACACTGGTACTGAATTTATTGTATTCATCCAGGAGCGAGCTGTAATTACTTTTCAGTGCAGCCGTAAAATATTCAGCATTCGTACCGGCAACTTTTTCCTGTAATCTGGCAGCCTTTGTTTTCTGTATTCCAGGACCAAACCAGATCGGGATCCCAATTCCGGCCTGAAGACCAGTAAACCTGTAAGCGGCATCAAAGGTCCGGGGTACCCCATCGATCTCCTGTGTCCCGATAATGGATTGATTATAATATCCGATGCTCAGATCGGGCCACATCCGACTGGCTTCAAGCTGCTTTGTTCTTTGAGCCACTTCCACTTGTTGCCGGATGTAGCCAAGAGATGGATTCTCTGCAAGGACAGTACTATCCTTCGTTTTTGCGAAACCGATCCGATGCAGGACTGAATCCACTGTATAAACAACCTGACTGGTATTAAGCAGGGTTTGCAATTTTCGGTAATAGATTCCGACATCGATGTTTACCTGGTGGAGCTGATTTTTAATCTCAAAACTTTGCGAACGGGCGGTGATCATTTCCAGCCTATTTGTCTCTCCGGACTTTGCCCTGAGATCTGCAGCCCGCAAGAAACCAGAGTATAAACTGTCCTGGTAAACGAGTAAACGCTCCCGGGATAACAGATAAGCCAGTTGCCAGTAAACCTGCTTAACCTGAATGGCAACCTCAAGCCTGGAACTTTTCAGTTGCCAATCAGCGCTGTTGATATTGGCTTGTGACAATTTATTCTGATTAACATACACTGTGGGAAATGCAAAAGACTGTGAAATGGTAAAGCTATTGTCTTTCTGATAGGAGTTAAACTGCCCGTATTGTCCTTCCACCACTGTTTTAGGAATATCCCAGGAAGCGCCTTTCAGCGCCTTCTGTACATCTTTAGAATAGGCCGTAGATCGTATTGACAGATTGCTGTCAATGGCAATTTTTATGGCTTCCTGCAGATTGACTTTTCTTGGATTTTGAGCCTTAGCTGAGATAAAGGCTGAAGGCAGAAAGAAAAGTAACAAGAGCATCAAAGCAGTTACTGATTTCCTTTTAAAGGAAAACCTGAACCTGCGGGAGAATAGGATATAAAAGACCGGCAGAACCACTAGCGTGAGAAAAGTGGCACTGATCAGCCCGCCAATCACAACCGTCGCAAGTGGTTTTTGAACTTCAGCCCCTGCCGAGGTCGAGAGAGCCATTGGAAGAAATCCGAGCGAAGCCACGGCAGCAGTCATTATAACCGGTCGTAACCGTGAATGGAGACCTTTCAAAACACGTTCAGTAATATCCGTTATACCCTCCTTTTCCAGCCGGTTAAATTCTGCGATCAACACGATGCCATTCAGTACCGCAACTCCGAAGAGTGCAATAAAACCGACACCGGCAGAAATGGAAAAGTTCATATCCCGTAACCACAACGCAAAGACACCTCCGATGGCCGACATAGGCACTGCGGTAAAAATGATGAAAGTTTGTTTAACGGAGTGAAATGTAAAAAACAGCAGGACGAATATCAGAAGCAATGCCACTGGGACTGCAACCGCAAGCCTGCTTTTTGCAGCTTCAAGGTTCTTGAACTGTCCTCCATAAGTAACATAATACCCTGTAGGCAGAATAACCTGTTTATCAATATTTGCAGTGACATCATTGATCACACTTTGAACATCACGGTTTCTTACATTAAACCCTATGGTGATGCGCCGTTTGGTGTCTTCCCGGGAAACCTGGGCGGGACCTGACTTAATGGTTATATCTGCCACCTGTTCCAGTGGCAATTGCGATCCATTGGGCAGGCCGACTGAAATATTCTTGACATCGTTCAGACTTTGCCTGAAATCCTTGTCAAAACGGACGACCAGCCCGAATCTTTTTTCTCCGTCAAAAACCACTCCTGCCTGACTTCCTGCAAATGCTGCACGCAGCACCTTGTTGGCATCATCCACTGAAAGGCCATACTGGGCCAACCTGTCACGGTTAAAATCAACCTGGACCTGAGCCAACCCGGTTACCTTCTCAACATTAATGTCCTCAACACCTTCGATCTGCTGAATGATCTTCTCTAAATCTTCGGCCTTTTCTGCCAACGTTTTAAGGTCATCACCAAATATTTTAATGGCAATATCCTGCTTCGAACCCGTCATCAGTTCGTTGAACCGCATTTGGATAGGTTGCTGGAATTCAAATTTGACGCCTGCAAGCGGAACCAGCTTTTCTTCCATCTTTTCAACCAGTTCTTCACGGGTTTTTGCAGATGTCCATTCACTTTTATTTTTCAGGGTGATTACATAATCCCCGGTTTCCATCGGAGTCGGGTCTGTAGGAATTTCTCCTGCTCCAATTTTGCAGACAGTATGTTTAATTTCCGGGAAATTATTCAAAAGGATCTTATTTGCTTTGATCACGGTCTCTACTGTATTGGATAGTGATCCTCCCTGAAGCGTAATGACACCGGCAGCCAAGTCCCCTTCTTCGAGCTGAGGAATAAACTCCCCTCCAAGCCGGCTGAACATAAACAGGCTGAAAAGGAAAAGCGCAATGGATAGAGAAACCACAATAAACTTATGTTTCAGAGCTAAAGCAATCGTAGGATTAAAAATACTATGGAACCAGTCCATCAAACGGTTGGAAAAATTCCGTTTGTGCTCGGTCTTTTTGCTAAGGAACAGGGCAGATGCCATCGGAACATAGGTCAGTGACAGAATGGCTGCGCCAAGGAGGGCAAATGCCACAACCTGTGCCATGGGCCGAAACATTTTACCTTCGATTCCGATGAGCGCCATGATCGGAAGATAAACGATCAGGATGATGATTTGTCCGAAGGTTGCCGAACTCATCATTCGTTTGGCGGATTCAAAGACATTTTCATCCATTTGCACCTGAGAAAGTTTTTTAACACCAACATGATGATGGTTGCTCAGGGATATTCGGTGAACAACGCTTTCGACAATGATCACCGCACCATCCACAATGAGGCCGAAGTCGATCGCTCCAAGGCTCATCAGATTTCCCGAAACACCAAAAAAATTCATCATGGAGATTGCAAACAGCATGGATAGCGGAATCACTGAGGCTACGATCAATCCGGCTCTGATATTCCCAAGCAGTAAAACCAGAACGAAGATGACGATAAGGGCGCCCTCGATCAGGTTTTGAGAAACCGTCCCGATTGCCCTGTCAACGAGGTCTGAACGATTCAGGAAAGGTTCAATCTTAACCCCTTTTGGCAGGGACTTCTGAATAGAAACGATGCGGTTTTCAACATTGTCGATCACCTCATGGGCATTCGCTCCTTTGAGCATCATAACAACCCCGCCAACAGCTTCACTGGTATCAACCACAAAAGCACCGTAACGGGTGGCGCTTCCGAATTGCACGGTCGCAACATCCCTTATTAAAACAGGGATCCCTGACGGATTATTTCTGACTACGATTTTTTCAATATCGCTTAGTGTTTTGACAAGACCAATACCTCGAATGAAATAGGCTGTTGGCTTTTTGTCTATGTAAGCGCTGCCAGTGTTCTCGTTGTTCTTCTCAAGGGCTTCAAAAATATCCGTCAGGGTCAGGTTCATCCCCCTGAGCCGTTCAGGGTTGACAGCGATCTCATATTGCTTGACGAAACCTCCATAACTGTTTATGTCAGCAACACCGGAAGTGCCAAGCATTTGACGCCGTACGACCCAATCCTCGAGCGTACGAAGTTCCATCGGGGTGTATTTCTTCTCCAATCCTTTGTCGACAACCAGTCGGTACTGATAAATCTCCCCGAGTCCGGTACTGATCGGGGCCAGTTCAATTTTAGCCAATCCGGCGGGAATAACGTCCTCAGCTTCTTTAAGCCGTTCGCTAAGTTGCTGCCTGGCCCAATAGATATTGACATCATCTTTAAAAACGATGGTGACGACCGACAATCCCAGCCGTGAAATTGACCGGAGTTCAATAATGTCGGGGATATTGGCGACAGCAACTTCAATAGGCGCTGTTATGAAACTTTCGACCTCCTGCACTGCAAGTGAAGGCGCTAATGAGATGACCTGCACCTGGTTATTCGTTATATCGGGTATTGCATCTATGGGAAGTCGCATCAGGGAATAGGTTCCCCAACCGACCAGTGCCAGAACAAACAGCCCGATAATGAATTTGTTCTTTACTGAAAAATGAATAATACGTTCTATCATAATCTGATTATTTTATATGATGTGTTAGATAGTGTTGAACCCTGCCAATGATACCAAGAAGAAGAATGAAGCATGCCAGGACTATAAAAAACCATTTAATAACCTGGACAATTCCGATTTTTTTACGCGTTTTCTCTTTTTGTTTTGACTTTTGCCTTGGTTTTTGGCTCATAAAATCATTACCAATGATTGAAATATTTGTTCCCGCGATGGGAACTGAATATTTTGACCGCTTAAACGACAAATATCAGAGCGTCCTTTGATGATACAGACACTGTGTATCATTTGCCGTAAAAGGCAGGAATCCGGATTTAGGAGGGATCAGGAAATCAAAAAGGTCAAGACTATTAAAGTCACGGTGATTTTCATAATAATTGAAGGCAATGGCTTCTGCCGGAAAAAGTAATGACGTCCCGGAAACATAAAAATTGGCCTGGCAACAGGAACAGGTACAGAAAGGGGAACAATGGTCAACATCCTCTTGATGGTCATTTGCCGACTTCTGGGAAAGTTCAACTTTCTGTACTGAATAATGCCTGACTACATCAACGCAGGGAATGCCGCTGAGCAGAATAATATAAAATGACAGAAAAACAGCTAAAGCCTTCATAAATTTTGCGATGCACAAAAGTAAATGAAAATTTATGCAATTAAGTTGCAAAGTTATCTGCGGCAGTTTGCGCAGATCCCTTTGACTACCATATTGATACTTTGGAGATCAAAATTAACAGGAAGGGAGACTGAAGGGACAGGGATTTCGTTTAGACAATAGGTTTTCTGACACATCGTGCAGAAGAAGTGAACGTGAAGCTCTGCGGGGTTGCATTGACAAGTATCTGTACACATGGCATACTTTACAGATCCCGAGCCATCATCGATACTATGTATGATCTTATTTTCTTCAAAGGTCTTCAGGGTGCGGTAAAGGGTGACTTTATCTGCTTTTTCAAACTTTTGTTCCAGGTCTGAGAGACTGATCGCAGTGGTCTGTTTGATTAAGACATCCAGCACTAACTCTCGCATAGCGGTAGGCTTGACATTCTTACTGTTGAGTTTATCATCTATCGGGATTTTCATAATTCTGTGTTATTGAAGTGCCAAATTTACGAAAATCAATTATTTGAGTGAAACGATAAAATCTCAAATGGCAATCCAAATAGATGAGTCAAACTGCAAATCAAGACAATCCAGTAGTTTGAAAGAATACATCACCCCGTAATCATTATCAAAAACAGGCCCCAGCATCTCATAACTCACCGAATTGATATTGAACCCCGGAATAGCTTTCACGATAAGCAGTTCACATTTCATATGATCATGCAGCATCCTGGCAATGATATCAGTCCCTATCTGCTTCATTTTTTCGAGAATCAATAACTCGCCGGAAAAATCATCAATCTGATCGAGATGGCCGATAATCAGGAAACCGGCATTGATCGAATCTAAGATATTATCCAGGTTTGAAGCTTCAAAATTTCCGGAGAGGCTTGTCAGGATCAGGGCAGGGTATTTGATGTTTGACCGAAGGGCAGCAAGCGGCTCGTTGATGTCCATCATGTAAAAATCATTGATTTCTTTATGTTCCCTGGCAAGGGTGCGGAAATACTCAACGTAGCTGTTAATGTCGGTCATAGGAATCGATCTTATGCATATACTCATGATACTCTTTCGCCTTCTTGTTTAACCCGATGAAAACATTGTAAAGGTTTGAATTCATTACCGTTTCGAGGCTCTTGTCATCGGTCTTGCCATCGGCCAGGGAGATGATGAGCGATGCCCAACCATTATCTTCGCTTCCGGTGCCACCTTGTTGTTCATAAACATAAGGATACAGCAGGGGCAATGAATTCAGAACACCGGAAAAGAAAAGGAATATGGAGTACTTGACTTCATAATCCAGTTTGGCAATTCTTTGGCACCGATGTTTCAACGATCGGTTGGCAAACTTTTTCCGAGGATCTTGGTTATCGGTAAAAGACTTCCGGATGAGCCAAAACCATTTCCTTGGCCGGTAAAAAACTGCCACCATTTCATCGAGGTATTTTTGCTCCTTTGTTTTTGAAAAGGAATCGAGCAGGGAATTGGCCATTGTGAATTCCCCAAAGGTGCAGTTCATCATGGCATCCGCAGGGCCAAAGTATTTTCTTCTGCCGGTTCGTAGGACAGGGAGTAGATTTTGGGTCAGTGAGACTTCTTTGAATAGGAAATCGAGGCTTTCACAAAGGAAATATGCGTCATCATAATGGATTCGTTTGAGAACCTTCTGTTTGAGAGAAAGGAACTTTAAAAGCACCCTGAGCTTAAAATCCATCATGGTGAGTTGGCCCTGAAACAGACGGCTGACATACAAAACTTGTTTTCTGGTCAGCTCATTCCAATCAGAAGGCATTAAAAATGATTTACCATCTATTTCAACATGGTTCATGGCAGTAATTTCCTTTTGATATAGAAACGGATCAATTTTATTGCAACAATTATGACAATGACAACCCAGGCAATCCCTCCCGACCAAATCAGAAAGTTCTGAAAACCGGTGACTTTATACACCGGCTTTTCAATTGTCTTTGATTCAATCCTGGATTCCCGGATGTGAGTTTCTTTCCAGGAAAAATAGATCGAGCTGCTGTCGATCTTTGCGCCTGTGGTCAAAACATTATTCTGAACCGAAAAGAATGGAATAACCCGCTTTCCCGGTTTTATGGAAAGAATCTCTTTCACAACCACTTTCCCATCCCGGCATTCCAACAGTGCTTTGAGCAAGCCGCTGTCTGCCGGCAACGGAATCAGGGAATCTTTAACGGAAGTTACTGTATCGTGCTGCACAAAGACAGTCGATCGTTCGGCGACAGGATATCTTTCAGCACATCTTTTTTCAGTAATGCAGCCGGACATCAAGGCGGCCAGAAGTAGGATCAGAAAACCCGGTTTTATCATGCTATGAATTTAAAATTGTTCAATCGGTTCATCCATCCATTGAAGAATTTGATCTGGTCAGGATGATTCTTTACCAGTTCTTCAATAAAGACCTTTCTTGCCTGGAAAATAGCAGCATGAAGTCCGCGCTGGTTGACGTTGTTGACAGCAAACAGGGTTGCAGTTCCGACGATTCCATCATCAGGAACTTTCAGCAACCGTTGCGGAATGACAATGCCCCATTTTCCGCTGCCCCAGACCCAGTCAACCAGAATTTCCGCAATGCTTTGATTGGTAACCTGGTCACCTTTCCACCGGTTCCAGTAATTCAATCTCAGGACTTTGACAGCATCTGCTTTGGAAAGGAGCTTGATATCCTCACAGTCAATGTCTCCATCTGCGTCTTTGTCATAGCCAACCTGTCGCCAAGTGGCCAGGGTTACGCCCATGTTCGTTGCTCCTCCCCTATCTTTGGGATCATTAACAAACCCGCCTTCAAATCGAAGGATCTTCGGGGCAAATAATTCGAGCTTTGCCATATTACTTTTTAAATGATGGGTCTTTGACAAAGATCAGGGCGAAGCAAACCGGGGCAAATACCACGTATTCGCTCAATGTTGCCTTGCCGATTCCGACCAGCGCTAAACCACCGGCCAGCATCAGGATGCCTGTCAGGGTGGTTTTCCAATTCTTAAAAATTCTCTCTTTCATATTTTTCTATTTTAAAAGTTGACCTTCTACTTTTGAAATTCTTTCGCCATGATCGCCCAGGGTGGCTTTCATTTCATCAATCCCGGTATCATGGCGGCACAGGTGTTCGCCAATTTCTTTATGCTTTTCGGTGCAATAGGTTTCCCTGCATTGCATCTGGACGATGAGCTTATCGACAGATTTTTTCAGGGCAATCACACTCATGTAAAACTGGTACAGGAAAAACCCGATGACCGGAATTGCAATTATTTTGATGATGTCAAAGACATCCTGGAGGATAAAATCAAGTGGCTTCATGCGAGGAAAAATGAGTTATCGGATTTGTTTATGAATTCGTTGCGTGTTTCTGCAATTGCCTTTCCGGCGTAGCGGGTCGAATGAAAATAGGCAGGGTAAATATCTTCACTGGCGGTTTCATCAAGATATTGCTGCAGGGCTTTCAATTCGGATTCTCCATCTCTTTGATTGGCTTCAGCCATGATGGAGATTCGGTCTTTGTTGGAAGCCTGCTTTGATGAGACGTTAGCAAACGTGTTGCCGGCAGTATCGAAAATGCCCCAGTCCAGAACGTCAATTGAAATTTCTATCAGTGCTCTGGCCATGGTAAGATGAGCCAATGCCGGACGGATCAAGTCCAACAGAACCAATTGCGCGGTTGTCAAATCATCATCGGATTTCCAGGCCGCTTTAAACTCATCGAACAATTCCGCAGAAAGTGTAGGGCGGATATATTTTTTTTCCATAGAGCGGATGATCGGTTTAAGGCTTACGAAAACCCGTCTGCTCTCGCGTATATCCACCTCACTGTTGAACTCAAGGGTCCCACGGATAAACAGGTCTTCATCCTGGGGATCGAATCCGGGGTAGTCTTCCTTGTGTTCATCAAGGAATTTGAGAACAAGGTCCAGCGATGTGTTTGCCCGACGGATCCAATTCTCTTTGAGGTTCTGCACGCGGTATTGCGGTGCCGTTTTGTGGGTTGGTGTTTCTATGACCTGGATACCCTGGGAGGAAATGCTCACCCCGAATTCATCGGCGCCAAGCCACAAAGCATAAAGTGCAAGTGGTTTGCGGAGCATAGCGAGTAGTACTGCCAAATTTCCTGTTGTTGTTCCATCATCCGGAGGAACCGGATCAAGGGCCATCAGGTCTTGAAGTTGATCATAGAGAACATCGCCCAGCACAGGTTTGATGAAGGTTTCCTGCGCTTCATCAATATACGGGAACCAGTTTTCGATCGAGTTGCTGACATTTATGGAAGCAGCCGTTAAAACCTGTGAAAGATTATCTATCAGTCTTGTCATGCGATATTCTTGTCGATGCGTTTATCAATCTTCGTTGGATGGTCCTGCATGGTCTGAGAGGTGTCAACTGTCACATAATCAAACTCGATATCTGGAGACCATTTATTGAAATCCCGGATGAAATACAATGGTTCCAAACTGATTTGCCGGTAAATGCCCATCTCGGCATTGAGTTGCCAGAAGGCTTCCCGTTTGTCTGATCCGCTGCCTGCTCCGAGATTTCCCCCGGGAAGTCCTGAACCAACCAGGCATGGATCAACCCCGATAGCAAAGAGGATTTCCGAATTTGCAGCCTGTGAATCTGGCAGATAAGCATCATCTTTGAGCTTATTATCAATCACATTGATCTTCCATCCGGCCAGGTATTCACCTTTGAACTTGTTGAAAAAGGTGAAGGTGAGAAAGGCTTTCCCGGTATTCTCGACATCTGACAGGAAATCGTTCATTTCCGAAAGCACCTTCGTTCTTGCCGACTCACGCTGTTCGCGGGTGTAATCCGGTGAAGGGTACCTATTCATGAAATAATCATCGGGTATCTCAATGTGATACTTGATGGTCATCTGGTTTTTCATGATGGCCTGCTTGAGCTGCGGGACCTTGTTGGCAATGCCGAGCCATCCGCTTTGACGGATTCCGTTCCATACTGAAAGATGATAATAGGATTTGTTGAACGAACGGTAAAAAACCGGATAAGCAAACTGAGGGTCCTGGTATCGTTTACCATCATATTTAAACGGATCATACATCGGAATCTTAGCCAATGATCCGTCGGCTTCATTCGGAGAAAGATCCCACTGGGCCGAAAAGAATAGGAATGGAATCCGTGATGGATGGTCACTGTCCATTTTGGCATTCCGGCAATAGGCCGGGTCTTTCACGAAAACCTTGTTGATCTTGTCTTTTCCCTTGTTCAGGATGAATTCCACCCAGCCGTTGGCAAATATTTCCAGACTGCCGATAAGGTCAATCCATTGAAAGTTCAAACGGTTGATGCGAAGAAACTCAACTACATCCGGATCAGTGACTATTTCCCGGATGGGCGCTCCCAGGTTATCCTTGCCTTTATCACGATATGCTAGGATGCCCCGGCCATAATGGACGGTCTTTCGTTTTTCAAGTGCCCGGAGTGCAATCGAATTCTTTTCCAGGTCAGTCAATACATTCTGAGGGAACAAATTGTCGTCACCCCAGGGTGACCAGGGCCAAGAGCTGTAATCCTTTGGGATCACAACCTTTTCTGTGGCTGCATCCTCAGTCTTTTTATAGGATGTGGCGACAGCTTTGGCTCCCGGCAAAAACGCGATCCCATTTTCGTAAACGATCTTTTGTTTCATCAATAGCAAACTTTCTTGTTATTGAATTCGATGATCAGCCGGATATGGAGCTTTCGCTTCTGACCGTTGGGCAGAAGGATGTTCCTGGTTGAATTGACCCAGTGGTTAGGATCTTTTGTAATCCGTTCAACGACAGGGATGTTCTTCTTTGCTGCAAAGATTTCCTTTCCCTTTTTCGTTCTTACTGAGCATTTGCAAGCATCCTTTAGTTCAATGATCTCGCCGCCGGTTTTCTCCGACCTGTTTGCAGTGACAAATTTCAACTGGAACCTGACGGGTTTTTCCTGGCCATCAAATGAGTCCATGATCTCAAGGACATCCCACAACCGTATAAAAGTAGAATTCATGGGAGCAATAGTACAATGGCGGTCATTTAGAATAAAGGACACTATTTTAGCAGTGAAATTCAGACCATAAAAAAAGCGCTCCGTCTTTCGATGGAACGCTTGATTAAAAAGTGACTGAGTGTTAGAACACTCTATTGCCTCATTTTTTTACTGGCCGGTCATACTGGCAGCATCCTAGCAATGCATTGTAAGTTTTATCAGTGGCTTTGGCATTATCAGTATCGTGTCCGACCTTTGCAACTGCTTCTTCGATCTTTATGGCTGTGGTCTTGGTGTCATCAAAGGTCACAGTTAACATTAAATCTTCTGAATCCCACGTTGCTTTGGTGACGCCTTTTACGGAATTGGCAGCCTTCTCGATCCGGGTTTTACACATGCCGCAATTACCGTAAACTTTGATTTTTTCGGTTTTCGCAACATTGGCAAAAATTGAGGTCATGCTGAAAAACAGCAAACCTACTACTAACATCATTGATTTTGTTCTCATCGTTTTTAAAATTTAGTGGTTAAAAAAAATTACTTTCTGTAATGACAGCACTCAGGTAAACTCTCGTATGTTTTGTCATCAGCTTTAAACTTTTCAGTATCATGTCCTGCTCTGGCAATGGCCTTCTGTATAGCGCTCAGATCGGTTTTCATGGAGTCAAATTCCACCTTGATTTTGTGAGTTTTTGTATCCCAGATGGCCGATGTTACGCCACCAACCGATTTAGCAGCCTTTTCTATCCGTTCCTTACACAAGTCGCAATTCCCGGATACGGTAAACATTTCATTCTCTATCATAGGTTTCATTGATTTATCCATTGTTTCTTTAGTTGGCTGTGTTGATTTGTCCGCCGGGTCAGGGTTCCCCTTCGACCTTTTATCCCCGGGCATATCCATTCCAGGCATAGATGAAACCTGGCCACCTGAGGGATTCATCATACTCGGCTTGCCTTCAAGCTGGGCGGCTGCATCCACGCTGAACGTCCCCTGGGTTACAATTTCCTCTCCTTCGGTCAGACCATCCGCTACAATATAACTGCTGCCCAGCATGGGACCAAGACCAATTTCCCTGATTTTGAATATGGGTTCGTCCGTTCCGGGCAGTTTTACATAAACAATGGAGCGTTTGCCGGTCCATAATACGGCTGAACGGGGAATAACCATTTTATCCTTAAATTCGGCCATGTTGGCCTTGACAACCCCGGTGGCAAACATCTCCGGTTTCAATTTTCCTGAGCGGTTGTTAATCTCAACCCTTACCTTTGAAACACGGGTTATCGGATCAACCACTGGATCAATAAAGATGATTTTTCCCGAATAAGTCTCCCCGGGCATAGCCTGGACAGTAAAATCAATTTTATCGCCGGATTTCAGAAATGGCAGGTCACTCTCGTAGGCATCAAACATAACCCATAAGGAGGTAAGATCAACAAGATCATATAAGGAAGTACCCTGCGAGACATAATCACCATTGTTCACCCGCCTTGAAGTAACGATTCCTGAAATGGTTGAAACAACTTCAAATTTGGTTTGAACCTTTCCGGAATTCTCTATGCCGGCAATCTGACTATCTGAAAGCTTCCAAAGCTGCAGTTTTTCCTTTGCTGCTTCATATATCTCGGGTTGGGATTGTTTTGTCTTCGCAGCTTCGAGCAATTCCTGTTGAGCAGTAACCAATTCCGGTGAGTAAATTAATGCCAGGGTTTGGCCCTTTTTAACCGTCTCACCTGTAAAATTCACCAGTAGTTTGTCGATACGTCCGGGGTATTGTGCAACCTGGCTTTGCAACAACCTTTCATCGGCCTGTAGCTTGCCATACAGCCTGACTTCTTTAACAGATGATTGGCGCGAAACCACCGAAGTGAGGACATTGGCGAGTTGGGCAGCTTCCTTGGTTAAATGAATAGCATTGGGGTCAACATCCGCTACATTCTGGTTTAGCGGGATCAGGTCCATGCCACAGATGGGGCATTTTCCCGGGGCATCTCTGCGGATCTGAGGGTGCATCGCACAAGTCCAGATTGTTGTCTTTCCATCCTGTACGGCATGTTCATGCTTTTCCTCTACTTTTCCTGAGGAATGAAAAAACAGCCAGCCAATAAACAGACCTCCAATAGCAAACAAACTGAAATGGAAATATCTGTTGAACAAAATTTTCTTCATCAATATTGAACTCTTCGTGGTATTCATAATATCAATTTTCTTGAATGGGTGAAGATGCCATCAAACGTTGTAACCAGGAAATTGCCGTGTTGTAATCTACAACAGCTTCAATCTTTTTAAATTCATAATCAAGCAACTGCTGCCTGACCCGTAAAATATCAGTGAGCGGGACAACAGATGTGGAAAGGCCTTTTAACATGATGTCAAGTGTTTTGCCGGCCAGATCACTCTGACTATCGTATAACTTCACCCTGCGTTGCCCGTCTTTAAATAATTGAACCGCTTCGTAATAGTTGGTTTGCAGAGAATTGGCCGTTGCTTGGTAATTTTCCTTATTGGCAGATTTCAATAACTCAGCCTCGATTTTCATGGCATTGTACTTATTCCGGTATATGGGCAAGGTAACCGTTGCCATCGGCATGATCATATCCTTACCATTCATTGACGATGTGGACATCGCGCTTTTACTGATCACAGAATAATTCAATCCCAGCCCCATCATCGGATACCCCATTTTGGTAACCATTTTTTGGCGTGCATCCAGCGATTGCTGCTCGTATTGCAGCATCCCCAGCATGGGGTTATGTGAAAGCATGCTGTCTGTTACCGCAAGAAGTGATAAGCCAAGTGAATCAGGAATAAGCTGATCAGGTAATTGAACAGGTGAAGCTGAAGGTCGGTTCAAATAAGCATTGAAACGGGCTTCGATTGTGTTTCGCTGGGTCTTCAACAGTTCAATATTGTTTTCAAGTTCACCAATTTCGATCTGAATCCTGTATAAATCGGCCAAGCCTGATCCACCGGATGAGCTGCCCATGGAGCTGCTTTGCATGGCAGATGGTGACTGAGCTGAACTTGCTCCCGACTGGCCACCGGAATTTCCACCCATGGTCTGCATTCCTTGTGGATTTGCGGAACTGCTTTGTGATGAGCCCGCCGGATTGGATGTTCCTGATGCAGGACTACTGTTTCCTCCTGCCGGAGCTGCTTTAAATTTCACCAGGGTGAGCCGCTCAATCGTATGCAGGATATCAAGGTTCTTTTCAGAAATCCGAATATCCTGCTGAACTTTCTGCAACTCGTACCAGCTCTTTTTCACATCAAAAAACACCTGCAATTTGGCATCCCTGAATGATTCAAATTTTGCTTTTGCCATAAGACTCATCTCATCCTTTGCGGATTTCAGCGTACCGAACCAGGGAAACATCTGCATCAGTTTTATATCTGCGTTCTGTCTACCGTCAACGAGTTCCATGGGTTGAATAAATACTCCGACGTTTAATTCAGGATCCGGTAACGCTCCAACCTGCGGAACTTTTTGAAGTGCAGCCTGATATTCATAGAACTTCTGTTGAACAGTCGGGTTGTTCTTTGCTGATATGACCAGGTATTGCAACAGTGAGTCCGGTTGTTTCTGGCTGCTGGCAACAAACCAACCACAGGCCCCGATGAAAGCCAGCAATATGTTTTTATAAGCTGTGATTTTCATCTCTATTGGGTATTACTTGTTTGAATTGCTTTTTTATTGGCGCGCAATACTGCCCTTTCTCTCCACATCGCCTGGAACATCGGGACCACAAAGACGGTCATCACCTGGATGATCATACCACCAAAGGTTGGTATCGCCATGGGGACCATAATATCAGCCCCCTTCCCGGTTGATGTTAAAACAGGTAAGAGCGCAATCACCGCAACCGCGGTGGTCATCATGGCAGGGCGGACACGTTTCAGCCCGGCAGCAACCACCGCTTCACGAACTTCGTGGACGGTCGTTGGATGTCGTTGTTCAAATACCTGGTGTATGTATGTTCCCATAATCACCCCGTCATTGGTAGCAATGCCAAAAAGGGCAATAAAACCGACCCAGACTGCGACACTCAGGTTGATGGTATGCATCTGGAACATATCCCGCAGGTTAATTCCGGCAACGGAAAAGTTCATAAACCAACCCTGTCCATAGAGCCAGAGCATTATAAATCCACCGGCAAACGCCACAAAAACACCTGAAAAATGAATGAAGGCGGCGGTCACCGTACGGAACTGGAAGTACAACAGCAGCAATATAAGGATCAGACTGATGGGGATTACGATGGAGAGCCTTTTTGTGGCCCTGATCTGCTGTTCATAATTCCCGGCAAATTTGTATGAAACCCCGGGAGGCAGTTTTATACCGCCGGTGCTTATTTTCGCCTGGATGATTTTTGCGGCATCTTCAACTACATCAACTTCGGCTTTACCTTCCTGCATATCGAAGATCACATATCCAACCAGGAAGGTATTTTCACTACGAATCATTTGCGCACCCCTGGTGTAGTCAATGTCGGCGATCTCACCCAGCGGAACCTGCACGCCATTCATAGCAGGGATCAGAATGCGTTTAATATCATCTGGATTATCCCTTAGTTCACGGGCATAACGGACCCTGATCGGGAATCTTTCACGTCCTTCAACTGAGTTGCTGAGCGACATGCCTCCAACTGCCACCTGCAGAATTTCCTGCACGTCGCTGATGCTCATTCCGTAGCGGGCCATCGCTTCACGGTTCAGCTTAATTTCAAGATAAGGAGCACCAACTGCACGGTCGTAGAATACAGATGTGGCTTTTACAGAAGGGACATCTTTCAAAACTTTCTCGAACATCATACCTGCCTGTTCGATCGATTCCAGGTCGGGCCCATAGACCTTCAGTCCCATGGGTGCCCGCATCCCGGTGGAGAGCATGACCAACCGTGTTTCAATGGGCTGTAATTTCGGTGCTGATGTCAAACCCGGAATGTTGGTCACTTTGACGATTTCATTCCAGATATCGTTTGGTTTTTTAATCTGCGGGCGCCATTGACGGAAAAATTCGCCTTTTTCGTCCGGAATAAGACTGTCTGCCGGAATTATTCTGAATGTCTCTTTTTCAGGATTGTACTTTGATCCATTTTTTAACCGGTAGTAATCATTCCTGTCCGTTTTGAACCGCATCCTGTGTCCGTCTTCATCAAGAATATATTCTGACCGGTAGTTTATGGTATTCTCGAACATCTGAACAGGTGCGGGATCCAATGCTGAATTCACCCGGCCCCATTTGCCGACGGCAATTTCAACTTCAGGAATGACCGAAAGCCGTTTATCAAGCGTTTCGATGTACTCAAGGTTTTTTTCAATGCTCGAATGAGGCATACTGGTGGGCATCAGCAGGTATGAACCTTCATTAAGTGAAGGCATGAATTCTTTACCGGTACCGGGAAATGTTTTCACCGCACCCTGCCATACCGCTGTCTGTCTCACACTCTTCCAGCCGATCTTCTCCAAACCATCCGGGACAATTCCGAAAATTTTATCAATGCCCTGCCATGCCAGGATGCCGAAAAGCAAAGTAAAAGCAGGAAGCATAAGGAATTTCCATTTATGGATCAAACACCACCGAAGGATGGGTTCATAAAAATGTACCATGGTCATCAAGGCACCAAGAATGACAGTCACGATACCGGCCACAAAAATGAAGTTGACAACAGAACTGTTGTGAGCGCCCAATGGAAGCCATTCGATGGAAAGGTACCAGACAGCTACCAAAACAGTGATGGCAATGTTGATGTAGTTGGTTATTGCACTGCTTTTTTCTTTCCACAGATGTCCGGATAAATTATTGAATCCGATGGCAACCAAAGCCAAAGCCGGCCATGTGTGCCAGAAAATGACAAACAGGACCCCTGCACCAATTAGAATTCCGTTCCAGATTTTGCGAATTTTGGTCTTGTCAAAACGTATATTAAAAAAAATGTGCACCAGTGTTGGCAAAACAATGATGCCAAGTAGAAAAGCCGACAGAAGGGCAAACGTTTTGGTAAAGGCCAATGGTCGGAAAAGTTTTCCTTCGGCAGCTTCCATGGCAAATACAGGTAAGAAACTTACTATGGTAGTGGCAATCGAAGTAACCACGGCAGCTCTCACTTCTGTAGTCGCCTGGTAGATGACATCCAGCAATTTCTTTCCCCGTATCCCCTTATTCTCCGGCATCTCCAGGTGTCGAAGGATATTCTCTACATCCACAATACCAATGTCAACCATAACGCCAATAGCAATTGCAATTCCTGACAAGGCGACAATGTTGGCATCAACCCCGAAGAAGCGCATCAGGATAAAGGTCATCAGCACTCCCAAAGGCAATAATCCGGCGACAATGAATGAAGCCCGCAGGTTCATGACAAGCACAATAATGACGATGATGCTGATAAGGATTTCATGGGACAGGGCATATTCAAGGGTGCCAATGGTTTCCTTGATCAACCCGGTCCTGTCGTAGAAAGGAACAATGCTCACTTTTGAGATACTGCCATCCGGCAAGGTCTTTTGAGGCAACCCTGCTTCAATTTCCTTTATCTTCTGTTTCACATTGCCGATGACCTCCATCGGATTGGAACCGTAACGGGCAACAACAACCGCCCCCACGGCCTCTGATCCGGCTTTGTCAAGTCCCCCGCGGCGTGTAGCCGGTCCAAATGTAGTATGGCCAATATCCTTTATTCTGACCGGAACATTGTTCCGAACGGCGACCACGGAGTTTTCAAGATCATCGAGGTTCTTGATATAACCAAGTCCTCTGATGATATACTCCACATTGTTCAATTCAATGGTTTCAGCACCGATGTCGAGATTGCTTTTACGAACGGCATTCATCACATCCATGACTGAAACACTGAATGCTTTTAATGCTTCAGGGTTAAGATCGACCTGGTACTCCTTTACAAAACCACCCACCGATGCCACTTCTGAGACCCCTTCCGCAGTTGCCAGGCCATATTTTACATAAAAATCCTGGATCGTGCGTAGCTCCGCCGGATCCCATCCGCCATTTGGCTTCCCGGTTTTGGGATCCCGCCCTTCAAGTGTGTACCAGAATATCTGACCCAGCGCCGTTGCATCAGGCCCTAACGTTGGCTGCACGCCTGCTGGCAAGGTCCCGGATGGCAATGAATTGAGTTTTTCCAGGATACGGGAGCGACTCCAATAGAATTCAACTTTATCTTTAAAGATGATATAGATGAACGACATGCCAAACATGGAGGTACTTCGAACCGTACTCACCCCGGGAATTCCCAACAAGGCAGTGGTTAATGGATAGGTCACCTGGTCCTGGATATCTTTAGGAGAGCGACCCATCCATTCGGTAGCAACTATTTGCTGGTTGTCACCAATGTCAGGGATCGCATCCACTGGTACCGGGTCGCGTGGAATAAAACCGGTTTGCCAGTTAAACGGTGCAAACACAATCCCACCGACAATAAAGGCGATCAGAAAAATGAAAGTGATCAGCCGGTTATCCAGGAAATACTTTACAAGTCGGTTAAAAAACATAGATTTAATTTAAAAACATGATCCATTTCGCCATTTACACGCTCATTTTCAGCTAAGTTAGTACTTTAATAAAGTTCCACCAAAGGAATCGTTGTTATTCAAAACGATGGTATAAAAATAAATACCGGAAGGCAGCTTATCTCCGTTGATAATTATCTTATTATCAGTAATAGTTTCATCAACCTGAACTCTTTTCCCGATTGAATTGTAGAGTGAAACAGAAAGAAGAGTTCTCCCCGCATCAAGTTGCAATGTCACGACAGAAGAAAACGGATTTGGAAAAGCATGAAAACCTTCGGCTGGGTTGTTCTCATTGAGTCCCAGGGCAGATGTACTTTTAGCATAATACCGGACTTGCTGAAAATAAGGAGGCTGTTGATTCTGAAAACCCCTATTGATCTGTAGTATCGGGAAGCCGGTGCTTTTTGCGTACCACCTGTAATAGTAATTGTCAGGATAAACATGAACATCGGTGATCACATTATTCACATATAAGGTGTCATACACCGTTTCAGTAGTCTTTATCCGGATTACCTGAGCTGTAGTATCCGGGATTGTGATCGTACCCCATCCATCGACAACGGATTTGCTGACAACATGATATACCCTCAATGTATCACCGGAAATCGGAATATGGATTTTGGCAACATTTTCCGATGAATCGCCATAGGCTAAAAGTGGGAAAATAGTCAGGTTCGAGCCAAGAACTATGTTGGACGGATCCTCAAGACCATACTTTGACAATCCGGTTATATCCCGGATGTAATGATCATAATAGCACTGTGTTATGTCAGTGTGGGTAATATGGGAGTGATACATGTAACACCGCTCTTTTCGTGCAATATTCGAAAGTGGAAAATAACCTGCATTAAGGGTGGCATCATGGTTAATCCAGTCGACGGTATCCAGGGAGGCCTGTAGACTTCCACAACATGGGATTAGTATGCTGAAATCCCATGTTATATTGGCACCGGACGGGCCTGGCAAAAGGGTTACCCCCTGAGCGCTGTCAACCCTGACGCTGAACTGAACATCTCCTGGTTGCGGCAAGTCATTGATATCAAGTGATATTTGAGCCATCCCGGGTACAATCAACAGGATCGTAATAAAAAACGCAAGAACCGCTTTCAAAAATGTTTGATGTGTTTTTTTCATTTTCATATTGTTTTATGGTCTGATTAGGTGACTGATATATATGACTACCGCATACCACATCCCCCGCCACTACCACCGTAATTGTAGCCGTCTTTATTACGTTTCATCTTACAATCACCATGGTTATGGCCCCCCTTGGCATCGGCTGTGACCAGGTCCATGCCGCATTTTGGGCATGAGCCTGGCTTTTCGCTGACCACTTCAGGGTGCATCGGGCATGTGTAAGTTACTTTACCCTGACCTGCAGCAGTCGGGCTTGCTTTAGGAGCACAACCGGCAATTGTAATCATCATTGCTGCAATCAGACCGAAAATCAAATTCACTGGTTTCATATACTATGATATTAATTGAGATGCAACTTCGCATGTTCTTTTCTCATTGTCTGCATGTTATCAACCATGCTTTGCATATTAGCTGACATGGTTCCCATGGCCGGGCAGTTTTTCATGTGAAGCAACATCATGCTGTCCATTTTCATCGTGGTCATGTTCATCATATTTCCCATTACCACCATCATGCTGTCCATGTTGCACATCATACCACCAGAACCACCCATCATGCCGCCAGAACCGCCCATCATACCATTGGATCCCATTCCGTTCATCTTCATCATGTCTTTGCAATAGGTCTGGAAGTGCATGGCAAAAGAGGTGTCTGGCATATGATATAAGCTGTCGTACATTTTGCAGGTCGAATCCATCATGGTCATCCCAGGCGTTTTATGGCGTTCAACCAGTAAAGATTCATATTGTTGTGCCTGCGAATAATCTTTATTCAGCAAGGCTTCAGTAGCCTTCAAATCTGCCGAATTAGTGTCAGGTGTCGTTTTACTTTTGTTACAACTTGCCGCAAATAACATCACGGCTCCAATGGCAATAATTGCAATTTTTCTCATTTTGAATAATTTTAATTTGTGGATAAATAATTGAAATGACTTGCGACGCTGATAGCAACATCAAAAGCAGGAAAATGCCGTTAATTCAGGCAGATCCTTACAAGGATAATGAAATGGATTTTCAGAAAAGGAAAACCTGCAGGACTTGGGAAGTCTGTCCTGAACAAATAGGTTTTGACGTAAAGGGATTTTTTCGAAGTCCTCCTGATCCGTCATTCATGAGGGATAATTCAGGTGAATTCGAGAATGCAAGTATAGTAGGCAGCGATACTTGTTCCAATTGTGTTTGAAATCCTGCCTTAAAGTCTAAATGATCCTGGGTGGATTCAAATTGATCGGTGATCTTGAGACTGATCTTTTCATTATGACAACCCGGGCAATTGCCGTTACAGCAATTGTCGGGTGTCGAATACAAAGCCGTATGCATGAGATTTTTGCCACAATAATGCCGGGTTATTGTCAATCCGGTCGTACCGAAAAGCAACGCAATGATCATTAAAATATGTCCGGCCTTCTTAAGCATGCAACAAAATTACTAACATTTAAGACTAATAACGATTATTGTTTCAAAATATTACGCTTGGATAAAATTTATCCTATGTAAAGTTAGACAACCAAATCAATAAAAACTTGCGGTATATCATAAAAAAAGTTGAATGCCTTATCCTACTTGATTACCATAAAAGTAAATACCGTGTTACCATCCATCCCTGTGGTCATGTCCATCACTTCGATGATACCCTTAACACCTGATGCGGTAATATACCCAAGCATGTCACCCATCGCCAGATTTTTTACCGACGAACCGGTTACCATAGATACCGCTTCAGGAGTTTCATCCATGATTATACCGACTTTAGTATTGTTTTTAGTTGTCCAGGTTGATAAATTGAATATGGGATCGGATGGGGCGCCAATACAAACACCATCTGTGGTGGAATATGTGTAAACCAGGTCAACCGATCCTTGATGTGTAAAAGCATTGGCGGCAGTATATGTTGCCAAAGTTGAACCATTGATGAAACTTGAAAACGTACTTGTCGTTGTTCCTAAAGTGATTTCAATGTCTTTTACAATAGAATAGGTAAGCGTCTTTTGGATTGGCACATCAGAAAGACCACCTTTTTCTGAAATCGTGAAAACCAAAGTTCCAACAGAGTCAGTTACAATATAATTTACCACTGCTGAATAACTTTTACTGTTGGTAACACCAGGAATGGCAACTACTTTGCCTCCTGTCTTGGTCATGGTAATCGAGTTAATATCATCATTTGAGGTTGATCCCTTGATTGTTAATGGAATAGTGTCGCCTAAATGCCCGATTGCCCTGTCCTGGGTCACTGTCAGGGTCATATCAGAGGTCTCAGCGCTTTTTTTACAGCTTGCTACCATAAGAGCAAGACTTGCAAGAAAGATTACGGATAATGTATTTATATTTTTCATGTGTCGTTATTTAGAATGATTCTGCAAAGATATACTTAAATATCTTGATAATTACATATATTTGAATTTAATCTCAATAAGGTTAAGTACTATAAATTAATTCCATGCTAAGGATAACCCATTTGTTTGCTGCTTTACGACCATAAAAAAAGCGTTCAGGCCTTAGCCTGAACGCCGAAATCTCAGATTTGACCGAAGGTCAGAACTTGATTTTTCCTTCAACATCAGAGATGCTTGCATCGAAGGATGATCTGAGAAAATCAATGACTTTCTTGATGCCAGGGGTGAAACTGGTAGTGAAGACATTTCCGTCTGAGTCGTTCAGCCGCATGGAGCAGTTGAAATCATTGGAGGCTGTCTGAAACCTTTCCAGTTCGCTCCGGGTCTGGACCAGCTTCGCCCTTTTTTCGATGACCAGTTGGAGGTTTTCGACCTTGAGGATCTTCTCCATCAGGGTCATTTCCTTGACCGGTTCAGGAGCAGGAACAACGGGTTTTTCAAGTTCGACCTTCAAGAGCGGCTTTTGCTCCTCGGTTTTGTTCTCTTCAGGGTTGAGAACCGTTTTTGCGGCTGCAAGAACTGCGTTTTCTTCCTTGGATGCTCCGCCGTTGGTCGGCTTCAGTACTGGTGCTGTAATCTTTGTCATTGTGTTTCGCTGCTGCCTTGCAGACTTTTTTAGGCATCTGGCTCGCCGGGGTTTAAGAAAAAATTTATGCCACCGGGAACAAACGGAGTGAAAATTTTAAGCAAGAGTTCAGGTCATGATTTTATGCAATAAAATCTGAATGAACCCCAAGGGTGACGGTGCCAGAAGGCGGTCACTCTTAGCGAAAAAGATTTTCACGAGTTTAACTTTGCTGCAAATTTTGAGTAATAGTGGGTTGGCTTTTGCTTGCTTTTTATAAAAGCTGCCCGGAAGGGATTTCTTTTTTGGCAGGGTTTCTTCTTTGTCCTGGTCTCAAAGAAAAAAGCCTGATTCGCGAAAAAAAAAAGACTGCCGGAAGGGCAGCCTTTCTCAGGGTTTCTGTGTTTGATCAGAAGGGGATTTCATCTGATGGCGTTTCTTTGGAGACCTTCTTTGAAGTATTGCGTTTCTTTTTAGGTGTTTCAGTGGGTTTTACCGGTTCGTTAACTTCGGATTCTTCCAAGCGGTTTACATAAGCGGTGTAGTCATGTCCGAATTGGTCGGGGCTTTTCAGTTTTGCGATTTCAAGGGAGATGTAATCTTCATCCTTGTATTTGTGTGAGAACTTTACGAGGTCTTCGATTTTGAAGTTGATCTTAATGATTTCAAGGCCTTCGATTTTCTTTCCTTTTCCGATGTAGTTTTTTACAAAATTTTTCATGGCTGTGATTTTTAAGTGAAATTTATATGCAAGTGTAATTAAGACCATGGAGGGGCACTCAAGTAGGAACTGGAATACCGAATACCTGCAGGATATGCCGGGAAAATTCTTGAATGAGTAGCACTTTCACCCTGGAATGGGATAATAGCTTAGCATAGGAATTAAACAAAGACCACAGTCATCAGATTTCTGTAATTGCATCCAGGAAAAGAAAATCAGTCGGCCTGAATGATCAAAGAAAATAATCCCGGAACGTTCTACAACCAGATGATAGTTACCCCGCAAACGCATAACCCCAGGCAAATTAATGACTACACCTGTTGACGAGCAAGAAAAAAGCCGCTGTGGTTTCTCACAGCAGCTTAAGAATCGGAATTACCGGTACTGACTGTTGTAACGCTCTTCATCTTCAAAGGAAGCCAAAGAATTTCGGTAGTCAGCCTCATCACATTTCAGATGCCCGGCATGTTTGCCATTTGGCCAGTAGATGATTTGTTCGCCTTTTTTTATTGGTTTGCCGCAGGTGTGACATTTACTTGCGAAGCGGGCTGTGATCTGGCGGGGATCCCCGGAATAACTGTTAAAATTGTTCATGGGTTTTGGTTTTAGTGTAAATGAAAAAACCACCCCGGTTGCCCGGGATGGCTCTATTGAATGAATGGTTCAGTTAAAAAGGTGAGTCTTCCAGGACAGGCTCCAGTACCGGAACTTCGCTGGTCGCTTCAGTTGTGGTTTTTTCTTCTGAAGCAGAATATGAAGAGTCAATGCCAAGGATATGATCGGCAGCCTTCTCAGCCCTTGCAGCAGCCCACATGACCCATTTCTGGTTGTCACGGAGCGCCGATGCCCATCCCCTGATGTAAGCGGCTGAGTTTCGGATATCCGGGTCAAGGTGAGCGATACCGGAGAGGAATGAAGAACAGAGTTCAGCAACAAGTTCCTCTTTGCTGTATGGGATATCGCCAAAGTTGTTCGACATTCCGTCATAGCGGTTGAGTCGTTTGGGGTGGCCAGTCGAGTGACCAAGCTCATGGTAAACCACACGGTAGAAGGCAGAAGAGCTTGTGAAATATTTCCTATCCGGAACTGAGATCAGGTCAGCAACCGGGGAATAGTAGGCACGGTCGTCTTTGTCAGAGAAGATGATTTCCGGGCGGCCTGAGTAACCTTCAATAATGGATTCAGCCTCCAGGTGTTCATCGTTGACCTTTTCGTCAACCAGACTTTGAAGCTGGGCGATCTTTTGCTTACCCTGCTCGTCAAAGTCGGCCTGTTCGGAGTTGAAGACATGGTAAAATCTCAGAAGGAAGGTCTTTTTTGTAATGCCGGTGGCTTCATCCTGTTCCATGCCGGTTTTCCAGAAAACGACGATGGTGGATTTTTCGCCCTTTCGAACCTGTCCGCCGTTGGAGCGAATCTGCTGGAATGTGCCATAGACCCGGCTCTTGTAAGGATCGGAAGAAAGCACCAGGCGATTGATGCCCCGGTAATAATGGCCATTCATGCTGACTGGTGAAGGAACCTGCCAAAGCTTCATCCAGCTTCCGGCTGTTTCGAGGTTGGCAATGATCTTTTCGGTAATGACTGCGTAGATTTGTGAGTTATTCATGATATCTGCCCGTGCCCTCGGGTCTTATTTAGGTTTCTGGCCCACCTGGTTAAAATTGAAATTTTAGCCCAAGTGAATACCGAGAAAAATAAATAATGTCAAGGGTGAAGGTCAGATTGACTACCAATCTGAATACACTCGAAGAGCGACAGTTCCATCAGGAGGTCGCCCTTTACAGTTTTATAGCTGGAAGCGGGTTTTTCGCAGGTAACTTTGCGGAAATTTCGAGTTTAATAAAGTGCGGTGGCTTTTTGCTTGCTTTTTACTTCAAAAAGCTGCCAGAACGAGCCGAATGGTGAGGGGTTTCTTTTTTGCTGAGCTTTTTTCTTTGACCTGGGTATGGAAGAAAAAAGCGATCATGTTTAATATGTTTATCGTTGTCTATTTTCCCCTGTTCAATCGTCTGTAAGAAAGTTTTTTCCATATGCCATGAGCAAGGTCGATTTCCTTTTGTGTCATGCCATAATGTTGTTTCAAAATAATTTCGTCTGTAATTTTTAGAACCTCTTCAATGTCGGTCTTGTCACGAATTGACTTGTCAATTTGTGACAGCAACTTTGAATTGTCGTTATGATAAGGCAATAATACTCTTTCTGTTTCATTTGGCATTAATTCTAAAACACCGCCACCATGGCTACGACCACAAACTTCGGTAAATGCAAGTGAAAGCGAGTTGTAATAACTTGCTGTAAAGGAATTAATGTTTGTTCCTGCTTTTAAGAACACACGGTGCATTGTATCTGTTGTAAATGCTTTAGCTTCGTTAATTATCAATCGAGGATATAAATTGTTTCTTCTAATAAACAGGGCGTCTGAGATTTTCAAAGATGGCACAACAAACCAATCATCGCGAATGCCAGTTTTGTAACCTTTGTGGATACCAAGACTTTCGCCTTTTGCGATATATTTTACTGCTCCATTTTTCTGATTTAGTTTTTGTTTTTCAGGAAAAACAAGTAAATGCGCTTTCGCCTTCGAAAATTTATTTTTCTCCCAATCCTGTTTGGTAAAAATTACGCTGTTTACTTGAACACTTCTGCCAACCATCGGCCTGGCATATTGTCCCAAATCATACTCTTCAACTGTTGTCAGCGGAACTGTAAAAAAGTCATTGGATCCTGTTGTAATGCCAACTTCAACTTTTGCGTGTTTACCCAGTGTACATATTTTTCTCTTCTCCGCAATGGTCTCTAGAAAATCAATTTCTTCCTGTTCTAAAAAATAAAAAGTCCATTTGTTAGCTTTAAAATCAATTCTCTTTTGAGGGCTTTTTAATCGTTCCACATCTAGCATTTTCAACTCACTTGCATCTCTTAATTCAATATGTTCAATATTGTGATCTTTGGAGTTATTTTTTTCACAAAGCAATAAAACAACTTCTTGCTGAATGTCAGGAAAAACGAGCTTTTCAAAAGAAATTATATTGATTTTGTTGTAAAAATGTGCAATAAAATGTCTTAATTGTTGTGCAAATGAAACTTGTAAAATTTCGGCTGGTAAAACAAAACCAATTTTACCGCCTTTTTCTTTAAGCAGGAGTGAAGAACCTACAACAAATGAAACCCAAGCGTTTGTCAATTTAGAATAGGTAAGACCCGCTTTTATAAAAATATCACCAGCTTCGATTTGCTGTTTTCTATCAAAAAATTGATAGCGTATATAGGGTGGGTTTCCGATTATTAAGTCGAAACGCTGCAAAGTATTATTGCAGTAGGTGTGAAAATCATCATTTATAACCTGTTTGTTTTTCAAACTTATTTTATCTGCCTTTTCAGCTTCAATTTCATCTAGTTCAATGGCTGTAAGTGAGTTATATTTCAGATTGTGCGTTTTAATTTGTTCCAAAAAAACTCCATCCCCACAACTTGGTTCTAAAATATCAAAATCATTATTGCCATTAACTCCCCAACGCAGAACAAATTCCGCAATTGGTTCAGGTGTATAAAATCCACCTCTTAATTTTTCGGATGTTGCCTCAGTAATGAGTTTCATAATTAAGACTTCTTTTGAGTTTTAAGATACTTTACTTTTTTCTCTGCGACTTTTAAAACCTCGCTGGCATAATCTTCTTCGTCCAAAACCTGATAAGCGACCGTGTCGCTTAAAAAAGCAATTGTCAAATCTTTACCATTTACCTTAAACAACCTGGCAAATTTCTCAATAAATGCCTTAGTGGGTTTTCGGTTGTTTTTTTCGATTTTACCAAGCATAGAGGTATCTATGCATAGTGATTCGGCAACTTCTCGTAACGTCAGAAATTTTTCCTCACGAAGCTTTTTAATTGTTTCACCGAATGTTTTTTCTATGTTCATCTTTGGACAACTTCAGTCCAAAGGTAATGAAGAAAATCGAGTTTAATGACGATTTTAAAGAAAGAGTTATCAACAATCAGGAGTTAATAGTGAAACTAATTGATTACTATATGGAAAGGCATTCCTTTTTTCTTAGGAGCATACAATTCTAAACGCGAACCAGTAAGATTGGCTTCTCTAATTGTCTCACTTATTTCCCCCCAGGAAATGGATGTGGTATAGTTACCTTGTCCAGCTTCTCCACTTGGTTTATGCCTTACTTCTAAATCGAATTTCCCTTTATAATCACTAAAGATTGTAACTTCAAATGGAATTAGGACAGCTTCAACAAATGGAGTATTTTTTACTGGTTGCCAATTATAGTTTCCGAATAGATTGTTCCGAAAATAGGACGTATGCTGAATCTTTTGTCCATTGACCTGATAATCATCTTGGACTAATCGAAGACCACCCGTCGGGTTTGTCCCTATTCCACTGCGCTGAACACTAGAGGATGGAAGTTTTTTTCGAACCCAAACTATCTTTCCATGAAGACTAGCTCCGGCTTTAGGGCTTGATAATGTTGTTTTTACAACTTTCTTCTTTCTTCCTTTTCCTCTAAACTCAAATGGAATTTTGGCAATGGCCCTTTTGGGGAAGATTTTGGAAATTATTGAGTTAGTTGCACTTCGGTCTGATTTTTCTTCCTTTTCTTGTTGGGCCCTACGTTCGGCTTCTGTCGGCACAACTTTCGCCCTTACAAGGTCAGCAATAAGTTTTTTTGTTATTTTTTTTAGATTCGGATCACTTTGATCAAAGATCCCGCTGTAATACATCTTTAATTGTTCAACAATTTTTTTATCATCCTCTACACTGTTATCAATTCTGACTAGCAGTGAGGTTTCAACATTGCTGAAAAGTCCAGGTTTCGTGAGATTTGAGGAACCAATTATCAATTCAGATTTATCGTTGCCTTCAAAAAGGTATATTTTCGGATGGAAAATAGGAAACGGAGAAGGTGCAAAGAAAATATAGGTATGAATTTTTAAATCAAGAAGTGCCTCTAAAGCTTCTTTTGAAGTACCTTTTTGGTCAACTCCTGTGACTATTGTAATAATTTTGAGATGCTTCTTGGCTTCAATAATATAGTTCCCAAGCCCAATTACTCCCGCTTGACTTGCAAAAGCTGAAATCCCTGTAAATGTATGATATTCTTCATCTGCAAAGAATTTAATTAGTTGATTACCAACGGAAAATTCTGATGTAGATTCAAATCCTTGCCCTAAAAGTTGAATTTGCATAATGTCGCTAATTTCATTTTAGCAAATATAGAAAATAGTTGATTGAGTGGGGTTATTGGATAATACTTAATCCTTCGCATATCCAGACTAATGTCCCCTTAGTAAGACGCTAAGTTCTTGACAAATTCCAATAAATTCTAAAACAATTGTATCCCGTCCCCCGTCTCTATCATAAGCAACACAAGGTACTAACATTTTCTCAAGGTCTATTTGAAACATTACCCTATAAAGAACTCCGATTTTGCTTTTCAACTCTTCTTTCCCTGCCGTAATGTTGCCGTCTGCATAATTGAAGGTATTCTTAAATTCATACATCAAATAGGATCCCTTGTTTAATTGCTCATAACACATATTGTCGCCATTAAATTCTGCAATGAATGTCTGGGATGTTCTAGTAATTTGAAAACTATCAGATCTGAGCCAATTAATACTATCAATAACAATTTTCGTTTTTTCAAGATTTCTTATTTGATCGTTTACCCTAGCTTGTTCAAGATTCACTCTTGCTTGTTCTGCATTAGCCCTCACTTGTTCCCTGAAAGCAATAAATACAAGAATTGCACCAATACTTGCAATAAATGGAGCTGTCAGACCACCTATTGTATCCCCAATTTGACCTGTAACATTAAAATTTAACCGTGAACAAATAGCTGGGAATGTTAAAATAAAGGGAATTACTAAAATGATTCCCAATAGAACAAATACTAATTGTCTTGTAGTAATTTTTTCCATATTTCGTATATTTTCAAGTAAAATTAGACTATTCTCAGAATATCTGCAAAAATCCAACTTTATATACCTACTAATTATATTCATTTTATACTCAATAATTGGTTTAATAAAGGCCCCGGTACCGACAGCTATCGGTGCCGGGGCTTGGATTCTACATTGCACCTTCATCAGCAAAAGAATAAAACCGGTCATCCCCAACAATAATGTGATCCAGCACAGCAACATCGAGCAGTAAGCCGCAATCCTTGATCTTCTTTGTTATTTTATTGTCGGCGTCGCTTGGGGTGATAGTGCCACTCGGATGGTTGTGACCTAGGATGATCGAAGTTGCATGTTGTTCCAGGCAAATCTGGAAGATCTTTTTCGGATCAACAACAGTCCCGGAAATGCCACCTTCGGAAATCTTTACTTTTTTGACAACTCTGTTGGCCCTGTTCAGCAGCAGAAGCCAGAATTCTTCATAAGGCAGGTCGCCCATCAGGGAATGAAAGATTTCAAAGGCATCTTGGCTCTTTGAGATTTTGTTTTTAAGGATCACTTCTGATTCATTCCGACGACGGGCCAGTGCAAACATGGCTGCGATCTTAACGGCACGTTTTTCACCGATGCCTTTGATTTTCTGAAGGTCTGAAACGCTGAACTTCCAGAATTCGCACAGGTTATTTCCGCAGATTGAAAGGCTTTTCATGGCAATGTCCAGGGAGTTTTCCCCTGAAACACCCGAGCCAATGATGATACTCAGAAGTTCGGCGTCTGACAGACTACCATTGCCCTTGAGAAGGAGTTTCTGGCTTGGCAGGTCATCTTCTGCCCAGTAACGCATTGGGATTCTGTTTTCATAGTTTCTGCCGTTTTCCAGCGCAAGTTCCGGATTCATGATTAGTTTTTTCATAGTTGATTAGTTTTAAGCAGCCATTAGCCGCAGTGAGTAAATGAAATTTGCCGGGAGGGAACATGCGGAGTGAAAATTTTAAGCAAACATTCAGGTCAGTATTGTTGCAAGGCAAGAATCTGAATGAACCTGTAAGGCGACAGTTCCGAAAGGAGGTCGTGTTTAGCGAAACAACATTTTCACGAGCATAACTTTGTGAATTTCGATTTACTACTGTGTAGGATTTTTGCAACTTTTTCTAAAAGTCGCCCGTTTTCATCCGGTTTTCTTTTTGCCAGTCTTTTGCTTTCCCGGTGCCTGACGAAAGAAAAAGCTATACGACCATTAAAAAAGCAGGCAGTCTGTGACTGCCTGCCGGGGAGTTAATTTTCTATTCTGAAATTCTTCTGAAACTCTTTAAATTCCCAGTCATAGAGGGCCGATTGTTCCTCGGTCATCTCTTCTGAAAAGCCTGGGTAGTAAATGTTCTCAAGATGTTGGACAAACATTTCTTCGAATGATTGTTTGCGGGTTTCTCTGGCAAGTGCGGTCATGGTAGTAGGGTTTTAGATTGTGGATACTTGAAATTTTCTGACCGCGAAGCGTTAAACCGGATCGATTGGATAATGTCCAGGGTGTTGGTCAGATTGACTGCCAACCTGAATACACTGAAAGCGACCGTTTCTTGTCGCCCTTGACAGTTCCAAGCTGCAGCGCCCTACCAGGTGGAAGCCCTGTCGATGTAGGTAGCTTTGTAAGGATTTCAAGTATTATATTGTGGGGTGGGTTTTGCTTGCTTTTTCTTTAAAAGCTGCCCGGGAAAGGTTTCTTTTTGCCAAGCTTCTTCTTTGCCATTGATTATCAAAGAAAAAGCGGACCCGGAAGTTGTGTGCCAGTGCGTTATGCAGCTGTTTCTTTTGCTTCTCTTTCTTTGAGCGAACAAAGAAAAGAAGTCGATTTTTGTCGTTTAACAAAAATATTTTGTTAACCTGTTGATTTTGTGAAAGAAAAGGGTCTAAATTTCCCTTTTATTTCACAAAGTCCCCACGGAGTGCACGCCCCGCCCTATCGAAAAATGCAATTGCACTTTTTCGTTTTCGATATGGATATATGAAACGATGCTACATATATAGAAAAGGTGATATAAAAACAGGAAGGCTGGCAGGATGCTCCCCTATCGACCGGGGAGCAGTATCATTTCATTTGTCGGGTATTGATCCCCTAACAATGGGCTGAGAAGCCAATAGAACAGATTGTCGGCAGCATCAGAGAGATCGGTTGCTTTCCAGCGTGGCTGATCCTTCTTTCTCTCCGATGATTTATCTTTCTTAAACTCTTGTGGCAGGATGGGGGCATTGTCCATGGAGACAATGGTTTCCATGGCATTGTTCATGTTAATCCGGAAGGCTGGCAGAGATGGGTAGTCACCCGAAAGGAACTTATCCCAGAACTGGTACTTGTCCATGTGGTGTGCTTCATATAGTTCAGCTCTGAGTTGCACTTCCCATTTGGCCTTCGACATCTGTTCTCTCACATCATCGAAATAGGAATCCCTTGAAGCCGCATCATTCCTGCGGTTGCCATCCGAACCACCATACAAATAGACAAACCTATTCTGCTTATGCTGGTAATGATCGATGAACTGCTGCACCAAAACTGACAAGGTTTCATTCTCAACAAAGAAATTGCGGATGATACGGAACTCATTCACCTGTCTGTTCCACTGTGCTACGATCATGCAGTTCTGGGTCGTGCCAAAGTCAAAGGAGATATACAACGGATCACCGGGAGTGCAATCCTTGTCAGAACGACAATCGAACGTGCTCCCCTGGGTCATACTGGCCACTTCATCAATGAAGTTGTACTCATAGGAATCAGTATAGCCATGGACAGCCGAATTCAACTGAGGATAGAACCCGTTTGTGTTCTGTGTCCTGCGAATGTTCAGTACTTCCAGATCATATACGATCTTAGGCAGCACACGCTTCAAATCCCTGAAGTACATCTCTCCGAGAATCTTTCTGTTTTGTAATGCAGAAGCTTCCATGTAACAATATCTTGTCGGGAATTTCTTTGACAACTCCTGGTACTCGAAAACCCAGTCTCCATCCGGGGTCAATGGCATTGTTCCCAGGAACAACGTGCCATGATGGAAACGCAGGTGACCAAACCGGTCCCGGTTTCCGCGGTTTGCAGGCAGTACATCGGCATCAATGGCCGTTTTTCTGAGCTTCGTACATTCATCGAAGATCATCCCGTCATAAGAACCTGACCTTGCCATCTCCGGGCGGTCAAAGGAATTGAACTCAACGACAAATCCATTGTAGAAATGGATGCAGTTGGTATAATCCAACGGTGGTGCATAAGGCTCCGGCCATTCGTACTTCTTTGGGGCTTTATGGCCCACAAAGTAATGAATGCCACGGTACAATCCACGCCGTTCAAAGTGGTCGATGATCGGAGGCAATGATTTAGTGCGAATGTGGAAATAGGTCAAACCATTGAGGGAAATCTTTCCCCGAGGCATGGCCACAAAATATTTAATGATCTCTTCGGCAATGATCGTTGTCTTTCCGACTCCCCTGCCACCAATGAATACCTTATGCGGACTGTTGGAAAGCTGGATCGCCACCTGCGGATCGTTTAAAAAAGGGGCTGGCTTTACTTCAGTCTGTAACATCTTCGTAGGTGGTATCATCGGCCAACAGAATATTCTTGTATTCAGCAATGGGTGAAGCGTCAATCAATGCCATCACCTTTTCGTTCAGCTTCAGCAGCGCCTCCTGGGCTTTGGGATCGATCAGTTTGAAATACTCTGAGGTTAGAAAACTGTAGTTGATTGACAACAATTGCACCGGCGGTTGAATCTTGGAAGGGTCGGGCTGTTCCGTATCCTCCTTGTCCAGGTTGTTTGCTTTGATAATTTTATCCAGGGCTTTGTCTTTTGCCCTGAAATCATTCATGATGGAAGCTTTGCGATAATCTTCGATCGCCCATTGTGTGACCATGTTGCGCAGGGATTGACGGTCCATCCCCCGGACTGGGCCGAAACACCGGGTGCAATTGTGCACATCACGGTAAGCCTGCATTTGTGAAATATCATGAACTTTCATGAGCATCTTGACAACATCGCTCTCTATACCGTTCTGGTTGATCAGCATGGAATACGCAGATTCCCAGCGCTGACGGACCTGTTCATCATGTTCGGAAAGTTTATTTTCATCCGACAGGTAATAAAACCTAATCTTCTCAAGGGTTGTATCTGAAACTAAGCTTTTCATAGATCGTTTGCTTTTGCATTTTCAATCAGTTTCATTGCGAAAGTTTGGGCCGGTGACGAGCCATTTTGTGCCAGATCAAATATTCCTTTGCGAATTTCAGCTTCACGCTTTAATCTTCCACGCTGGAATGCCCTGAAGACTGGATTATCCTGCTCTTCCAAAACAGCGTGCAATTGCACTGGGTCCACCTCCAGAATAACTGCAATTTCTTCTTTTGTAAACATCAGCGAAGCATAGTTTTCAACTTCGGTGATGAAGGATTCATTTTGATCGATCAAGGGCGCTTGTATTTGAGAGTTCTTTTAAAATCCAATCCCGGTGAAAGGCTGCCACAGTTTTATCGCAGCACAGAACACCGGCTTCAATACGGGGGTTTCGGGTATAGTTTGCCGATCCTACCACGCAGATCCCCCAGTTGTCGTTTTCGATGACCGTGACCTTGGCATGGCACTTGGCGGCTTTGATATCGGTAGTGATCTTTTGCAGGAATTGCAGCTCTGCGGGTTTACGGATTCCGTTTCGGTAATCAAAAATCCCTTTGAGTTCAAGGATCAGTCCATGCTCAATGAACTGATACAACTGACGGATGGCATACTCGGAGATTGCCCAGGTAGTGAAATATACCCTTGCCGGACCGGTTTGCTGCAGGAGAAAGAAAAGCAGGTCATGGGTTGACCAGTCACCCAGGGAAGCATAATGTACCGACTGCCCATCGACAACCTGCCCAAACACCTGGTGAAGCTTCTCATTCGCTTTACCGATGGTCAAAAGATTTGAGCCTGTAAATGGAACTGATCTGGATTTTGGTCTGTCCAGTTTTTTCTTTGTCAAATCTTCGGTGGAAAACAGGCTCATTTATTTAGCCTTTCCGCTATTTCATCCAGTTCCAGTTGGAATTTATCCAACAACTCCTGGTTCCTGGGCAATGTTTTGAGTTTCTTAGAATCCGACACCAGGCGTTTGTACCTGGCTATATAGGTACGAACATTATTCTGCCGGATGATCAGTTCAGCTTCGCTCATTTCAGAAACCTTCTTGGGTTCATCATTGACCGGCGCCGGGGGGATCACACCATTTGTCTCATAATGAGCAATCCTTTCAGTGATCTCCTTGAGCTGGTCATCGATGTCCAGAATTCGAAAAGCAATTTCTTTTCGCTCCTGGATTTCCCGGTATGGAAGAACAGCATGAAGGTTATCGAGCATCTTATAACACATTTTCTGCTCCGATCGAAGTATGCCAATAGTGGTAACCTCCGGAGACATTGGCTGCTCTGGTTTTAAAATTTCCCGCTTTACTGGCGGTTTCACTAAAGCAGAAGCATTCTCGTATGCTGCTAAATGCTTTGCAATTTTGCTCAGTTCATACGAAAGAGTCAACCTGTTTTTCACGGTTGCTCCCCCAATGCGCAGCATCCTGCCGATTTTAGTATTGTGGGTGTAGCGTTCAAAGAGGGCGAGACCGGATAGGTAATCCTGATCAGCCTTCATCCAGAAAAGAATTTCATGATCCATGCAGCGAATATATCGCTGCAATTGCAGGAAAAAAAGGACGAATAAAATTCATCCTTGAATAAAACTCAATTCAGTTATCAACATATATAATTCACTATTTCTGCACATTACACGATTTAGGAATATTTTTGTTAATATTTATGGAATAATTTATAGTCACTTTTGGAAAACATCCATTATCTTTGCATAAAAAATAAAAAACATGAATAATAAATTATCAAGAGAGGAAGTCGAAAGAATTATCGATCCTCATTACGAAAAGATTACTACAGCAATAGCCCAAGCTTTTAGCCAATACCTTGAACTTAGCAGGGCACAATCATCGCAACCTCATTTTATCCTGAATAAAAGAACTATTGCTTCACTTATTCATGATTTTACTCGCAGTAGAATACGTGAGTTATTTACAGGAACTGAAGGCATCACTGTGAGAGACCTAAATCGGTTATTTTTATTATGTATTGATAATCAGATATATATTAGGTTTAAAAAAATTAAACATAATTTTGCAACATCAAGCATCCAAACACAACAAACAAAGGATTTTGATAATCAAGATCTTGAATTTGATAATTTCTCAATTAAGCCAACATTGTTATACGCTGGGTACGTACTTGACGAAACTTGGACCAGTATTAGGAATTTTTACCTTATGTACAAAGAAGGAAAAGATATTATTTGGATAAAAGATTTGACTGGAACCGTTGAACAAACGGCATTACCCTTTGTTGAGGTTCCTGAAACCGTTGAACCTCTCGTACGAGTTAGACAAATAAGTGCTAATAACAATGTTGCTAATATTGATTAAAAAGAAAAGAGTATATGGAAAAAATAAATTCCGAAATGATTGTTCTCGCGCGAGAAGCAAGGGGGTATACCCAAATTGAATTGGCGGAATTATTAGGAATTGCACAAGGTACTTTATCAAAAATAGAAAAGGGAATTCAATCTCCTTCCGAAGAGTTTATGACAAGTATTTGTAGTAAACTGAGCTATCCAAGGTCTTTTTTCGAACAAAATGATAAAGTGTATACCCCTGATTTAATTTACTATAGAAAGAGGATGTCTGCCCCTAGGAAGCAAATATTAAGGGCGGAAGCCACTATGAATGTAATTAGAATGAATCTTGACCGGCTTTTGAAGAGTGTCGATATTCCTGACGTAAATCTGGTTAATTGGAATGTTGAAGAAGATGGAAATCCTGATGATGCAGCAATATTTTTAAGACAAAAATGGAATTTGCCGAAAGGCAGAATTGATAATCTAACAAAGCATGTTGAATCTAATGGAATAATTATAATTGGAACGGAACTTGGTGTCGACAAGATGGATGGGATCAGTATGTTCACAACTAGTAATCAACCCATTATCTTTATTAATGCCAATATGCCTGGAGATAGGCAGCGATTAACACTAGCTCATGAATTAGGCCATTTAGTATTGCATTTAGGGAAGAAAATTGGCAATGAAAGAGATGAAGAAAAAGAAGCGATGCTGTTTGCCGGTGAATTATTGATGCCAAAGAGCGAATTTATCAGTAGGTTCGAATCATTAGATTTTAATAGTTTAGCAAACCAAAAATTATATTGGTTAGTTTCCATGGGAGCAATTCTTGTTAGATCAAAACACCTTGGATTAATTACGGATAATCAATATCAATATCTGTGGAAACAAATGGCTATTAAGGGTTACAAAACGAGGGAGCCATATGAATTGAACATTGTAAAAGAAAAACCTAGCTTGGTAAATGAACTTTTGGAATTTCACCAAAAAACACTAGGTTTTTCCAAGTCGGAACTTTCTATTGTATTAAATATTTCGGAAAAAGAGATAGATAATTTGTACTACCCAAAAGACACGAATTTAAGAATAATTCGTTTTTGATCTATGACATTAAAAAAGCCTGCCAGATTACTCCGACAGGCTCTCAACTAACCAATTATGAAAACACTACGAAAACTTCATTGATTAAATTACGGGTGGATTGGGATCCATTACCAGCAAACCTTCATAAAAGGCCATCGGCGAACCCTGTTTGCAAAGGAATCCGAACTTGTGGCCTTTATCCTTGTCGATCTCTTCGCCCCAGGTGGTTTCGATGGTCTCGATGTGCACCAGGTTGCAGGGTTCACCGATCAGATACCGCTTGTTTGAGGCGCAGTTCTGAATGATCACGATCCCTTTGAAGTCAATACCGAAATTCTGAATCCATTTCTGAACGGCTTTCTCTATTCCCGGGTAGAACCCTTCTAAGCCGATCTCGTACCCGCCGCAGTCCTGGTTGGAACCTTTGAGTTTCTTCTGTGACGGTTTGATGGTCCCCTGGGTCATATAGAAGCTGTGCATAAATTTACCCGTCTTCATTGCGATGTCCGCAGCCATGGTCACGCCATCGGTATCCCTTTGCGGAAAGGTATCCCAATCGATATCCGCTTCCTGGATCAGGATGATCTCGGATTTTATTCCGCCGCCACCTCCGGCATTTCTCACGGTGGGTTTTGCAAGGTCAAAAAGTGATATGCTCATATTTTTTTATTTTTTAAGGGTTAAGCAGGAACGTAAGCAAAGACAGCTTCTTCAATACCGAAGCCTACTGATTCGTACCAGTCGGCAAAAACCTTGATCTGACGATCAACGCTTTCGATAGAAATATTGGAGGCACCATTGTTGCGGTTCATCAGCCGGATAAAGTTTTCCTTGGGAGTGGTGAAGATGAGGTTTTCGCCAGCCATGGATGGCAATGGAGTCAGCGTAAGGTTCGTACCTTCAAGCATGGTTGTCATGCCATCGTAATTCGTGTCTGTACCATGAAGGTCACGGCGTTTTTTGTGATAAGCTGCAAACCATTTGCGCGACAGGAAGATGTTCATCGCCATATCCTTGTACAAATCGCCCACCTGGTCACCGAACGACTCCAGTTGATCAAACACATTGTCAACTGTGAGCGCATCCAGTGCGATGAAATTCATGTTTGATCCCCCGGCGGTGTGCTTATTCTTCAAAATAGTGACAAAGCCGTCCATCGAAAGGCCCAGCGCCTGAGCTGTACCTTCGACCGGTGGAACATAATGTCCCTTACCGATGAGTGCAAGTTCGCGGTTATCCATCACCTTTGGCATGATGAGTTGTTCGATGATATAGCGGGTGATCGGCCATACCTTACGATCAATCGACTCATCGCCCATAAATCCGAGCCATGAATCCATGATTTCATCGGGATAGAATGAAAGGTCGATCTTGTGCCGGCGCTGCAAAATCTCAACAGGAGTGAATGCGGCTTTTCCTTTCGGGGTCCAGCCTTCCTGGAATCCCTGAACGAGATCGGAAATTACGGCCTTTGATGCGCGGTAAACCAAATCCTGTGACTGTTTTGTGGTCATAAAGGTTTCGGAATAGGTGGGCTGGGTCAAAAGCCGCAAAATATCTTTCTGGTTCGTTCCTACGTACGTCCCGAATGCGGCTTTAAGTTGGGCTAATGAAATTGTTTCGGCCATTGATACAAATATTAAATGTTAAAATTATGAGCAGAATTCATCTGCGATTTTATCGTGTGCATATACAGGTTCATCAGCGATGCTTTCAATTTTGTCTGCATCTTTCGCGGCAACGATGGGGTTGGCGGCATCCTCTTTCTGTAAAGCCACAAGCGCGGCTTTGGTGTCGGCATGGCTTTGCTTCTCATCACCAAGGAGAGTTTCCAATTCCTGGTTACGGGTGGTTACGTTTCCAAGTTCATCGTTTAGCTGCTGGACCCGTTCCGTTGTCAATTCCTGCGCTTCAAGATTTGCGGGGTCCATTTTGAAAAAGCCTTGAATGGCTTTCCATGTATTGTTTATTTTCATCGGTTGTGAATTTTTGGTTTCATTTTGAATGGAAAGTTCTGCGATCACCGGTGACAAAGCCGCTGCCACAGTAATCGCGTATTCCATTGATCCGATCTCATCGATCAGCCCAAGTGCAATTGCTTCAGGAGCGAAATACATCTTACCTGTCATGGTTGAATCATCCACTGTAGTCCGGTTGGTTTTGACAGAGGATAAGAATTTACTGTTGATCACATCCAGCACATTTTTCTGGTATGGTTCATAGTTGCCATCCAACACCTGGTTAAGGTCTGCATTCTTATCCACCGAAAGGCTGGCATAGACTTCATGAAACTTTACTCCCTGGGCTTCCAATGCCGGCTGAAGGTCTTCCACCATCAGCATGGTTCCGATGGACCCTATGCGATCGAGATCAGAGCTGGCGATGATCTTTGATGCGCCGGAAATGATCCAGTAGGTTGCGCTTGCTGCCATACCTTCGATGAAAGCAACAATGGGAGTTTCAGAATTCTTGACGGCTTCAGCCAAAAGATCGGTACCGGTGACCTGGCCGCCGGGACTGTCAACAACCAGGAGAATACTTTTAATGTTCGGATTCTGATTAGCCGATTTTACATCGTTTAAGATTGACTGCGATCCTCTGGGGCCGCAAGGCTGATCGTATTTGAGGATTTCCGAGCGGATCGGGATGATGGCAATAGACCCTTCAGGGATGTTGGAATCAGTAAACCCGAATTTTTGAGATTGATCCCCTACCCCGCTGATAATATACGCACGGTTTCTCTCCCTGGCCAATGAGTGATCACCTGAGGAAAAACTTTCACCTCTGAGCATCGAAAGGATGATCGAAGCATAAGCGTTTGACCTTTCTTTTGAGATCAGCCAGGCACTTGAAAGAATTTCGGTCAGGATGGGATTCATTGTACCCTTTATTTGAGGATACAATATTATAATGGTATGGCGGCCAAATAAAGGACTGAAAGAATTCTAATCTTCCTGGTTGATTGGTATGCCTGAGGAATTGAGATAGGATGCCGGCTGGGTGAAATCACCGGAAAAAATGATCTCCCAACCGTGATATCCTTCAATGACAGCGGGTTTAATCAGTTTGCCTGTTTTTTTCATTGGGCAGTCCAGGGTGCCAAAGAATCGTGTCATTCCATTTTTATCCCTCAGGTTAATAATCAGGTGCCGGTTATTGAGGTTGCGAAGGATGACTTCAACGTCCGGACGATCTTTGGGAATCAGCATTTTTATCTGGTAGTTGTATTTAATCCCCCCAGGAGTGTCTTCTTCTTTACCATCAACCTGGATGGATTCAGGCGAGCCATACAGATAGTTCCAACTGTGCCCGGGCTTTAGCGTTATTGATCCGTAAAGACTATTCGCGTTGATGATGAAGGAGGCGATATCTTCCTTAAAAATGTATTGGACAGGATTGACCCCGCCAATATTTCCGTTGGTATGCCGAAAGACTGTCATATATATAAATTTCTATATGATGAAAAATAGATGACCGATCATCATCCGTTTGTTGGCAGCAATTCCACATTTAAGACTTTTTTTCCGGCCCCGGTAATATGCCTTCGAAATCATATCAAATGTGATATCATCGTAATTGATATTCATATCTGCACAGAACTGCAAAACAACCTTTTTAATACTCCCCTTTGGGGTATGCTGCTCTCTCAGGTACCGGACTTTATCATCGGCGAAAACCCTGAAGTGAAGCCGAAAGTGAGCTTCAATAATATTTTGAATATTGATCTGGTTCTTTTCTGAAATCCATGCAGTATTACGCCTGGTTTCAAGTGATCGGTAACTAATAATCCCAAACGTAAACAAATCACGGTCGGAACCTGGGAGAAGTGGCTTGGCTTCCATCGGGCGAAGCTCGATGAAAGGTGCAACAAGCCTTCCAAGGTAAGACCTTGATGTAGCCATAAGGTACGGGGTTTCATGTACATTTCCTTCTAACTCCATCACATAGCGGATGTAATCCTGGAGCGCCGGTTTTAGCCTGATTGTAATTGTCGGTCGTTCTTCTGTTAGTTTCATATTTGCGAAGGTAATTCAGGGGCAATGAATGTTAAAGGCCAATCTGTGTAATCGTCTTTCAAATTAGTTTTTCACCAGCACAGGTGCCAGCCCCCCTATTCTTCGGAGGGTGCTGGCAACTTCGGTTTTCTTGTTGCATTATAAAATTTCATGGCTAACTTGGACATATTGAGCCAATTGCCCTTAAGAGGAGTTTTAATATCATAACCACAATCACCCATTACCTCTAAAATTTTATAAAGAGATTTTTCAAGCTGATGACGAATTTCCTCTTTTGTATAAAGATGATCCTTATCAGTTTCCTGATCATCATGCTTTAAAAGGAATGTATCAATGTCTGAAATGGTGTATGTCAATAACCATTTTAAATTCAATTTTTCTTCTTTTCGCATTTTTTTCGATTTTAAAACAAAGCAAAGGGAACGGGACCAGAGCGCCAGCGGAGTTTTTGTTTGCTTCCCCGGGTCCCGGCCTGTGCTCATCAGTTAAATTTCTTTCTTGATAACGATACTCCTGCAGGAAGCCAGGCAGGATTTCTAAAATGTCCCTTCATTTTTTGAGGCATATTATTCAGCTTGGACAAAAACACGATTATCTTCAAGATGTGGCCCTAAAATAGCTCTGGTTAGATTGATAGAGACATAGCATACCTGATAGAAGCTGGCATCATCAATCCATTGAATGAGGAAAAGCAAACCAATCCTGCGTTTGCCATTGATTATAAAATCATCAATAGTGGCAAGCCGGAAGTTTTCAGGCAGTTCACTATAATATTTGAAACCGCTTCGATTTATCTTAAATTCCGGTAGATTCATTTAGATGGAATTTCTTGGTCAATTCAACAAATAAAAAAAATAACAAGGTTGACAGAAGCAAAAAGCCATTCCTACAGTCCTACGCGTCCTACAGAGTCCTACGCAGTCCTACATCGTCCTACGCTTTTCCCGCTCTTAATAATATATAAATCAATAAAATATATAATTGAAGGAGCGTGGGACTGTAAAAAGAGCAATTCAGCATAAAAAGTCAATTATTAATTTTATTTCAACGACATCAGAAAGGAGGTTCCGGGTTGAGATCAATCTCAGCCTGTAGATCTTCGGGAGGTTGAACCTTCGGAACTTCTTGCTCAGCAGCATTTTTAGCATTTGCAAAAGTGTCTCTGACAGTACGTTCTAAATTGATATCCAATTCACCGGGACCGTATTTGAAAACAAAAGCGGAAGTGTTACTGGTATCAAAGCGAACATGGGGAGCGTTACCGATGTAAGACTTATGATTTTTGAGGTAATGGAGAATTGAAACGAGTTCAATACCATTCTTTCCGGTTTGTTGGCGCCATTTTTCCATATAAAGCGGATGCACCCTTGAAAATCTGATAAAAAGGAGTGTCAGAGGCGGATCAAATCGCCGAGGAGGAATTTCTTGACCGTCCTTATCAGTGTATGCAAGGGATGGCGTAACATTGATCTTGAAATCTACCCCTGCCTGGATTTTGCCTTCATCAAGCAGATACTCAACAGTCTTCCAGAAGTTTGAAATAGATTCTGAACTACTGATCTGTTTTGACATTTGAGCGATATCATGTTTAACCTGCGCGTACATAGTCTCGTACGTAAAACTGAGCTGCAGAGGATTTGCACTCTCAAGGATAATCTTGACCGGTGCAAGTAAACAGCAATAGTTTCTGACAAGCCTTTCATCAAAGGGAAGTTTGGCCGCGATCATTTCCGCTTTAAGTTTCTCCTGGATGGTTGAAAATGTCATAGCGAAATTTTCTTCCATCAGTTTCCGGTATTCTAGAATATCGCAGACCAGGGAGCTGATGCCTTGAATTTCCAATTTTTTAAGTTCTTCATACCTCTCCATTTCCGTTGCTGAATATTTCCTTTTTATAAAGGATAGCAAGCATGATCTGGTGAGCAAAGAATTGTCATCGAGCATGGGTAGGTACTGGCCTGAAATGCAGAACGAGCCATTTACCTTTGTGGTAGTGGTTCTGCTATCCTGCGTCATTTTGCCTTTTTCGTGCCCTACCCCGTCATAGGCAGCTTTCAGAAGCTGAAAGCGCCTTATATCAATGTCGTTTGAGTATTCATCCAGCCAGACGATACAATTTTTTCCCCGGGAAGCCTTTCTCGAAAGGCCGACATGGGTACCTGAATTGAGGTTAAAAGCAGGAAGGTTGTGAAAGAAGAGGTTTGACAATGACCAGGCCATTTGACTTTTTCCGGATTGCTTCTCGCCGAAGAGAAACAGATGAGGGAAAATTTTATACTTTTCGTAGATCAGGTCACGGAAAACCGTTGCAATGGCAAAGGCAATAGCTATGACGGCATTACTGCCGTAAACATCCGTCATAAGAAGCGACCACTGGTTAAAGGTGCAGGGGGCTTGATTATAGACAAAATAGCGGTCATTTTCGTATTCATCATCATCCTCCCTTACTCCACTGTAAACAACAGAGAATGCCGGTGAGAAATACTTTTTGTCCAGATGGGAGGTTATTCCGAAATCATCTACAGGCTGCCAGGAGCCGTTGTAGATGCCATTAGCGAAAGCGTAAAATCCTTCACGCTGCCAGCCGAGTGTTCTTAGTTCATTACACATTGGAAAATCATTAGAGATGAATTCAAGAATTTTTAAATAATGAGCTTTCCCTCCGGACCAAATGAAGTTTCCTTCACCGTAAACATAAGCCTGGAACTGCTCAACGCTAATAAAATTTTTGGAAGGAATATCGATGATCTTTGATTCGTTCCATTCATTTGTGATACGCACCAGGCGTTTGTTGTCAACTTTAGAGTAGATATGAAAAAGGGGTACGACAATGAAATTGGAACCTTTCACCGGCAACCCCTCTTTAGTATGGAACCAATAGCAGTTTTTTTTTACGAACCACCCTTGTTCATGTGTAGGATCATTTTCATCTTCCATGAAGGTTGCTCCCCGGTCAAACTTCGGTTTTTTAGATTCATCAGACAGTTTTTTGAATGTGTCCGTGAATATTTTTTTGGATATTTTGAACTTCTTTGAAACGTATTTGAAAAACAACTCAGCCGAAGCCGGGTCCTTCAGTTCAATGAATTCTTGGCAGATTACCGAAATGGCATCGGATTGCTGAAAAATGTTATCTCCTGCTTGCTGTAATGAAATTTCGGCTGCAGCACAAACCTTTTCCTTTTGGCCAGCATTAGTGTCGAGAAGTTCTATGTTTTCATCCACGGAATATACTCCCCATATCGTTAACACCAAGAGCCATTATTTCATCAACCAATTTTACCCTTTCTTCAAACTGATCAGTTAATTTCAAATGTGTGAGTACGGATATATGCGTGTTGATTTCTCTCTCGTGCGCCAGTGCAGCTCGCAAATAGATATTCTCCTCTTTGAGTGCATAATTTTCTTTAAGGACCCAATTGAGATTCTGCATGTAATCCCAGGCATACTTCATTATATCACTGGTCCTTTTCCAGAACTTCCACGATTCTGTTTGTCCTGTTTTTAGTTCAGAATTGCCAAGAAGGGTGTTTACCTCATGGATCCTGTCCATGAGCATACCAGGCGCACCCTCAAAGAGGTTTCGTTGAATTTTTGCCATGGATAATTAAATTGAGGGATGAAAGTCTTGCTGTTCAAGTCAAAGTTTTTCTTCAGTTGCATTTGGGAGTTCAGCTTCAATTGCCAGGATTAATTGATCGATACGCTCGATAATGGTTATATGATCCTGTAAATCTCCAATTATTGATTCGATCGAATCCTTTGTCATCAATCCTGTAATAATATAAGGTGAGGAGAGCATCACAATCTTCAACAGTTTCAGGCTTCCCCACATAATGCGAAGATCCGGATGACTCATGTTGGAGAATGATTTCATTATGCAGTTGCTAATGAGTTATCTGAGACAAGCTGTTGTAGAATTAGCCTGGTTCTCTCCTGGTCAAGTCGAACTTCCGTGAAGTGCCCAAGGGCTTCATTCATGACATCCTTATTAAATCGAATATCATCCGGGTTAAGACACATGTTGATATAGTTCAATGAATAGTCGTGTGATTCGCCAAATTTTACAATTAATCGGTCATGGACAATTCGGGATGTTCCATAAGGAATGTTTTGGAAAAGAGAGACAAAGTCTTTATTGTTTTCAAAAAAACTGTGTTTTTTGTTTGGTTTTGTTCGCTTCATGTTGTAGTTTTGTTCGTTGTAAGTGAGTTAATTGTCGTTAAGGTGTTAATTTTTTGAGGCGGCAAAGAAACAATTAATTTATCTACAAACATAATTAATTATGCTCAACAACACTTATTGAGAATGAAAACAAATTTAACTGACTGAAATGGATAGCGTAAAAGATTTTGGAACAAAAATTTCAAGGTGTTTATTGGATCGGAAATTGCACATCAAAGACTTTTTGAAGCAATTAAAGGAGAAATATCCGAATGAAAGAGGGCTGACTGAAAACGGATTTCGCTATTCCTTGAGAAATGGGACCTTGAAAATTTCAACGTTGGCGAAGATTTCAGCCGAACTTGACATACCAGTTGATTACTGGTTCATAGAACAAGACAGAATCGATAGGAAGTCCGATTCAAATGAAATTGATCGATTAGAAGCCAGGATAGTTGAGCTGGAGCAAGACAAACAAAATCTTCAAGACCTGATCAAAATACTGAAGGAAAAACTAAAATAAATAGTCTGAAGGAAAGAATTGAGTGAAAAAAAAGTGTGAAAATATGGGTTTGTGCAAACGTGCGCACGATTGTTGAAATAAAACGTAACTCAAATTGTTGAAAACTCAATATGAATTAGAAAATTACGGATTATCAGCACATTAACAAGCACAATATATTTTGTTTATAAACAGTTAACTATCCTCCCAATATTAATTATAAGATTTACGAAACAATTAATTTTTCATTGCTGGAGCACGGATCTATTCATTAGTATTTTGGTTATTGAGAAATTAATTCAGATTAAATCGTTAAGAATAATTGAAAAGAAATGATGGTTATTGTTATTTTTGCCAATCTATTAAATCTGATGAATGAAAATTGCTGTTACCGGGGCCAATGGCCATGTTGGTGTTAATCTCTGCAAAGCGTTGCTCGATTGTGGTCATCAGGTCAGCGCTCTTACACATAAAAACACACAAGCATTAAAGGATATTCCAGTACAATTAGTGAAGGGAAATGTACTTGATCCTCAATCTTTAACCGTTTTATTCAAGGATGTCGAAGTCGTCTTCCATCTTGCAGCCCGGATTTCTATTACCGGTGATCCCGATGGAATGGTTGCCAGGACGAATGCGGAAGGAACACGGAATATGGTTGCGATTGCTCTTGCTCAAAGAGTAAAGCGATTTATTCACTTTAGTTCAATTCATGCTTTTCAGCAGCAACCGCATCATTTACAACTGGACGAATTCAGACCGTTGGTAACAAACCAAGGCTTTGCTTATGATATGTCAAAAGCGACCGGGGAGCGAACTGTTATGGAAGCTGTAAAAAAAGGACTTCCAGCAATAGTTCTTAGTCCAACTGCTATTATCGGACCAAGGGATCCTCAACCTTCTTTGATCGGGAATGCTGTGATTGACATTTACAATCATAAAATACCCTCTCTTGTTCCAGGCGGTTACGATTGGGTTGATGTTCGGGACGTGGTTGATGCTGCTATTTCTGCCATTGGCAAAGGCCGGGTTGGTGAAAAATATCTTCTCTCCGGTCATTGGCATAGTTTAAAAGAGTTTTCCGCCCTTATCCAGGAACATTCGGGTCGTAAAACGGTCAGTATGGTTTTGCCAATGTGGATTGCAAAGGTAGGGCTTCCTTTTATTACTGTTTTTAGCAAAATGAGTAAAAAGGAACCTCTTTATACACATGAATCCTTGAAAATTATCAGCGAAGGTAGTCATCTGATCAGTAATGCAAAAGCCAGGAATGAATTGGGATTTTCTCCGAGATCTTTATCAGATTCTATTCGCGATATGATAGATTGGTTAAAACAGGATGGATATATTCAATAACAACATTTTGTAATGAAAGAATCTACTTTCTACTTGATCGTATATGCGTGGATTGCTATCGCTATTTTTATTTTTCCTGTGATAATCCGGGTTGTTGTTCCCTATGGCCGGCATGCGACAAAAAAATGGGGTGCCATGATTGACAACAGGATTGGATGGATGTTAATGGAGCTCCCCGCATTACTGGTTTTTGCCGGGTTTTATCTTTTTGGTTCCGGAACCCATCCCTGTGTTACCTGGGTATTTTTTTCTCTTTGGGTATTACATTATATTAACAGGACGGTCATTTTTCCATTTCGATTAAGAACAAAAGGGAAAAAAATGCCAATTGCAATTGTCTTTATGTCGATTGGTTTCAATTTCATGAATGGATTTATTAATGGCTATTATTTAGGGACCCTTGCATCAGAAGCGCAATACCCGGCTTCTTATTTTTTTGATCCAAGGTTTTTTGGAGGACTCTTCATTTTCTTTTTTGGAATGTTTGTTAACTGGCAATCCGATAACATTCTGATTCATTTAAGAAAGCCTGGCGAAACGGGCTATATCATTCCTCAGAAGGGATTTTTTCACTTTGTCTCCTGTCCCAATCATCTGGGAGAGATCATTGAGTGGGCTGGATTTGCTTTTTTGACCTGGAGTTCTCCAGCACTTGCATTTTTTGTATGGACGTTAGTGAATCTGATGCCACGCGCATTGCATCATCATAAATGGTATAAAGATACTTTCTCAGATTATCCACCCGATAGAAAAGCTCTCTTTCCTTTTATCTTATAAATTCCCTTAAAACACCAAGTTGATTACTCAATAGAAACGGTCAGTCCCCGTAAATGCATCTCTTCCTGAAGTGGTTTCAATTCATAAAAATCACCTCTTTTAATATTACATTTACCTTTGAAATGGGTTATGAGGGCACATTGTTCTGCTTGTTCAGGTTCATGTTGACAAATCTCTACCAGACACTCAATTACAAAATCGAAAGTATGGACATCGTCATTAAAAAGAATGAGGTCATTCATTAAATTGACATGTTCTTGATTGTGGGTGGATGGTTTGTCTATATGTTTAACCATGGATGATATTTTTCGTCAACAAAATTACTAATTTATCTTCGATCAAACGGTTACCCTTGATAAATTAATTTGCGAAGTTAAAATTATGCGAGGCATAATGGCGATAATAATATAACTAATAATTGAGGAAAAAAAATTTCGGAAGTAGCGGGGGAATTATTTAGCGTTTTTGCTGGTAAAGCAGAAACCTCCGGGAATCCTGCCGGCAGTGTATTGTTTGATAAATTTTGCTGTAGGGCTATATTGGTAAACGGTTCCATTTTGAACATAATCTTTAGAATCACTTACATATATACAACCTGTTTTGGGATGTATAGCAAGGCCATAGAACAAACGACCATCAGCGCTGATCAATGGATTAGTTGGCAATCCTGTCATGGTAACCGGGGTCTGATACACACCACCTTTCAGGAAATAGAGCGTATCTCCTGTGTTATTGATACATAAGCGGCTAGGAACTTCAGTAATGGTTGGAAAGGTAAATACTTTCTCTACCATTCTGAGTTCCGGATTTATCCTCATCAAGGATGGAGCTTCGAAGTTGTCAAATCCACCGGAACATAAGACCCATACTTTCTGCTTTTTATCGATTACCAAACCGATGGGCTCTTTTCCAGTTTGAATGCTGTCGACTATTTTATCCGTCTGGGTATCAATCACCAGAATTTGCGCTTTCCTCTTTGAACTTGGTTCAGAATATTTTCCGATTGAAGTAACCAACATGTATTTATCGTAACGGATAAGACTTTCAGTCCAGCCATAAATTGGAATTGTTCCTGTTATCGTATTGGATTGCAAATTGAGAATAGAAATATCTTTTTGAAGATTGGTTACATAAGCTTTAGTAGAATCAATCAGTTCAAGGAAGCGTGGGGATTGCAAGCCTGTAATAGATTTTACCGACTTGAAATTTTTCAAGTTAACAACTTCGATTCGGTTAGAGTTATTTACAACAATAAAGCCAAAGCCATTGCAGATTTTCATGGACTCAGCGACATCACCCAGATTATGTTGATTTGCAATTTGATAAAGATCCTGAACGGTGGCATTTGTTCTATTATCAATAAACGTAATGGAGGCATTACCCCAATTATAATTTCCCTCATTGATTACAAAAATACCTTCATCGTAGCTTGTTGGGTTTTGAGTAGTATCCGGATTTTCCGGTGCAACAGCTTTTTCCCGGATTGGGTCTTTCGAACAAGATACAGAAAACAGAGATAGGGCAATAAGCGAAATGAGGAAAGGTAAGCTATATATTTTGTATCTTATATTATTCACCAGAAAAAGATTAATTACTACCATTACTCTCTATTTGGCTTATCAAAAGAGAGTTTGATCGTAAAAGCGTAGTTTATTCCAGGCATTGGTCTACTTGCGACAGATTGGTAATCCAAATTAAACAGATTATTAACTTGAAGCTGTAAAGATAAAATAAAATTGTTCAAACTGAGATTTTTTCCAAAAATAATATTTGACAAACTATACCCAGGCATTACAGTCAAGTTGTCTTTTCCTGTAAATCGTTCCCCGGTAAATGAAAAATTATATATCAGGTAAAATTTCCATCGTTCCAGAGTCAAGGTGCTATTCAGAGTATTTACTGGTATGTAGATCAATTGTTTGCCAATTTTATTGTCGTATTCCGAACTAGCTTTTTCATAGGTTGATTTACAAAAGCTGTAGTTATTGTCGAATTTGAATTTAAATTTAACTATTTCCCATTTGATATTTATTCCGGATTCTATACCCCTGGCTAAGATTTCGTCAATATTTTCAGGTTTCCAAAGATTTGAATTGCCATCCACAGGTGACCAGGTAATCATGTCATAAATCCATGAATAATAACCAGTTAAATTTAATTCTATATAGAATTTCTTTGATTTTGAAAGGAAGTTGAATACACTACCTATTTCTATTGAATAATTTGTCTCCGGTCTTAAATCAGGGTTCCCGTATAAATTCCAAAAAAGATCATTAAGCGTGGGATACTTATAGTTACGAGAAAGATTAAGGTTGAGGCCCAGATTCAGCTTTTGGAAAGGAGTCAGGTCCACTCCTACTGCCGGAACAAGCGGGAGGAATTTCCCATCAATAAGATCCTCACGGAGCACCAACGATGTTTTTAGTTTTTCCCATGGGGTATAGTTGATCTCTGTGAAAACACTAGTCGTATTACGTGTTTTTATTCCTTCATATTCTTCAGAATTAACCTCATCGTGGGTAAAATCAATACCCGGTTTGATTGCTAATTTCTTGATACCAATATAGGTAAATTTAATTTTATTGATCCATGAATAATATTGATGATGGTCATCATAGGTACTATCTAGTGTATAATGCATTTTTTGATTTGCAAATGCGGATCGTACCGACAAATTGAAGTCTTTTTTTACATATTTATATTCGACAACAGCCATCAGTGAACTTTGCACATTTTTCTCCACATTGTTAGCCTCGTATTTTGTTGTAGTTGGAGGAAGATTACGGTCATCGTAATTATATCTTAGTTTAGCAGAGAACAGGTGTCGATCTTTTAACTTCCAGAAGACTTCCTCTGAAAATCCGAATTGTTTGTAAGAGGCATTGTGTTGATTAACGGTTTCCATAAGGAAATCATTATAATAAGGATAATTGTTCAAAGCAGAGGCATAGTTGAATTTTGAATGTGATTGGAAGGATGAAGTTCCGGTAATGATATTGATGTTGGTGGTATAGGTATCAAAGCTACCTATTGATTGGGAAGCTAAAATATTAAGCCGGTTATTCCAATCGGGATTGGTTACAAGATTGATTACGCCACCGAATGCACCGCTGGTACGTGATATTCCAGCTGAACCAAAAAGGATTTCAAGTCCATCGAATTGGGAAACAGGGATCAATGATAAATCAGCCTGACCAAGCATGGGGGAATTCAGATCGATTCCATTCCATTCTACTTGCGTATGTTGCGCGGTAGTACCTCTGAATGAGGGTGTAGCCAGGGTTCCATTCCCATACGATTTGATGAAAATTGTGGTATACTGCGAAAGAAGGGTTGATAAATCAGAATTCAGATGAGAAATGATAATGGAAGAATCGATTTTAACTTTTTTAAAGCCATTATTCTCGAGTACATACTTTGATGTTAACTCAAATTCGGGAAGTTGAAGGGTGTCTTTCAAACTTTGGGCTTTCCCTTTCTCAGAAGTGACCAATATAACAAGTATAATACTGAAGCAATAGAAGTATTTGACTGGGTGTATCAATTGCCCGATTAACTTCAAATGGAATTTAGTTCTTGACAATTTTCTTTACGATTCTTTGACCGGTTTCTGAAACGATTTGAACAAAATAGATTCCTTTCTCAAGTGTTCCAAGGTGAATGATTTCGTTTGTTTCCGGATGAAATTGTTTGATGGGTCTCCCTGTTATATCGGTTAGGGTTACTGTTAAGCGGGATGTACTCAGGAATTTAATGGTAATTGATTCGGTAAAAGGGTTTGGAAAAATCGTAAAGTCGTGATAATCAATAATCTCAATTCCCTGACCATAATGATCGAGAATACCAACGGCATCAAGGTCAAATCCACCTGTGTCAAATGGAGTTGGCCAAGGGTCATTGATAATATGTCCTTGGGAATCATAGGAAGCCAAGCCAGGAAGAATAGAACCGCCTACATCGATTATTCTCACGTAAGAAATAGAACTTAAATCGATATTGGCACTATCTTTTAAATCCTCTAAATCAAAAGGAGTTCCGTACATAACCCGGTATTTTCCAGCTAAGTTATAGATCTTTGTAGCATCAAGGGTATCAAAGGTATTTGCTTGTGATATGGTTTGGGTTAAGGAAACCGATGGAAATCTTACAAATCGCTGACCATCAGAGCTGACTTCAACGAATCCCAATTCCAGGAAGCCATTGCTAAACGCGTTTTCGAAAACTGCAAAGTCGGGGCCTGGTTCGTTTTTGATCGGTTTTTCAAAAGTAAGAAGTGCACTCCCCTGATCACCCAGACTGACTACTAATCCATCAGCATGGCCTGATCCATACAAATAACTCCCATAGGATGCTTTATTTGATCCCTGGTAGGTAAATGTGGTATCTCCCATATTTATATAACCCCGTGTAATATTGCAGGTGGTGGCCCACCCGATGATGATGGAACTGTCTTGATATATGGCAGTAGTCCCCGGGAAACCGGCAGGTGGCGGGTATTGTGCAAAAACAAGCTGGGAAGCAAGCAGAAAAATAAACAAAAACCAATACTTCCGTTTCCTGATCAATCTAAGACCTATCAATGTTCTCTGTTTAGGATGGTTTCAGTTACAAAATTATGAAATATAATGGTTCTTTCTATCAGAATTATTAAATTTGCATTCTTCGATTATTGGAAATCCAACTATGATGTGTCACAAGAGATTTATTTTATTTGTCCTGCTTTTGTTTGTAATCTTTACCGGATTGTTCTTTTCATCGTGTAATTCCAGAAAAGCAGTCTGTGAAGCCAACGGGTATCATCAAACAAAAAAGATGAAAAAAAATCATAGTAATTACAACGCACGTTACAATTATAAGTCAAAACCCATCCGCAAATCGTATGTGATCAGAAATGGCAAATAATCGATCGCGAATCGCGTTGGTCAGTTTACTTTTCCTGGTATTTTTATTTCCATCTTGTCATGTTGCCCGTTATGTATGGTGGAATTATGCAGATATCAAGGACTGTGATAAGTTTCCGGTAGTACCAATTTCTCCCTCTGAAAACCCAAAACCATTTAAATCTTCTGCCGACAATCATACTGCTGTGAAATATTCAGGATTGGATAGGAAAGACACATTGGAGGATTATTTAAGGGTACATAAAACGGTTGCATTTTTAATTATCCGGAACGATTCGATCATTTATGAGAAATATTTTAATGGGTATAAAAGAGAATCCATTCTCCCCTCCTTTTCAGTTGCAAAGTCTTTTATTTCGGCACTTATCGGTATTGCTATTCAGGAGGGAAAGATCAAATCCATTAATCAACCCATAACCGATTTTTTACCTGAACTGAAAGATCCGGGGTTCAGACAAGTGACGCTGAAGGACTTACTGGAAATGCGATCGGGTATCAGCTTTAAGGAGGAATATGCGAATCCTTTCGGAGGTATGGCAAAATTCTATTATGGTCTTGATCTGAGTCACTACACCCTGAATCTGAAAACTGAAAATAATCCTGGAACCCAATATAACTATCAGAGTGCCAATACACAATTGTTGGCCATGGCGCTTGAACGTGTTACTGGAATGAGTGTTGCAAAATATCTGGAGGAAAAAATATGGAAGCCCATGGGTTCGGAGTATCCAGCATCGTGGAGTATAGATAGTCAAAGCGATTCTGAAGTCAAAGCTTTTTGTTGTATCAATGCACGGGCGATTGATTTCGCAAAATTCGGGCAACTTTTTCTAAACGGAGGGGAAGTTGAAGGAAAAAGCATTGTCCCTCCGCCATGGATTTCAGAATCGTTGTTAATCCAGACTGATTCAAGGGATAGTCAGGGGTTCCCTTATACTTATCATTGGAGGGTTACCGAAAATGGCGACTTTTTTGCCAAAGGCATTCTTGGTCAATATATTTTTGTTTCTCCGCAAAACCATGTAGTCATTGTGCGGTTTGGAAAAAAATCTTCAGATGTTATCTGGGCCGAATTTTTCAGGAAATTACTTTAATTTTTCCTTCCCCTTCTCATATTTAATCACTTTTTGGACCTCGCCCAATTCATTGTATTCAGTCCAGTGGCCTACTTTTATTCCTTCGTAATATTTACCGGATATTTTTAATTTTCCGTTTCGGAAGTATTCCGTATAATCACCGGAATACAAATTATTAACGTAATTACTTACACATTGCAAGGTATCATTCTGGTAATAGGTTTTTTGTATTCCATCGAAGTTGCCATTTTTATAATTATATTCTGCAATCATTTGGCCATTTTTGTTAAACCATTTACTGGTGCCATCTTTAAGATCATCCTTAAACCAGGATTCTTCCTGCATTTTACCGTTGTCATAATATTGGCGGAATAGGCCATTTTTTTTGCCATTCAGGTACATGGTTTCGGATAAGGGAAAATCGCCAAACTGACCATAATAAATAGTTTTACCATGAGGTAACCCATTTTTAAAATTTTCCACAATGCTAACTTTACCTTTCCGGTCGAATTGAAGCGATATACCATTTTTTATTCCGTTTTCATAATATTCCAGTTTGGAGATCTGGCTATTTGAATAATAGGTGATCCAATTTTTAATCTTGTTGTTGTTGAGATATTCTCCTTTATAGGTAAATTCTCCCTGTTTTTCTTCCCAAGGACCGGTTTTCAATCCAGTGGCATCTAATTTGTTAATTGAATCAGCAGGTTTTACTGGAATTGTATTTACCTGGGCAAAGAGTGCTAATGGCAGTAAAAAGAAAAATGATAGTACAAGATTTTTCATGATATTCATTTTTTGGATTTTAGAAGACAAAATTATTCTATTTCACCATATAAATCAAAGGAATCAGCTTTGAAAATTTTAACATTGTAAAACGATCCCGGAACTAAAAGATTGTTCTTTACAGAGATTAATATTTCGTTGTCGACTTCAGGAGAATCATATTCAGACCGGGCAATAAAGAAATCCCCTTCGACCCGGTCGACGATGACTTTCAAAGAAGACCCGATTTTTTTACGGTTAAGCTCTCCAGAAATAACTTCCTGTACCGACATTATTTCCTCCTGTCTTTGGATCTTTTGTCGTTTTGTAACATTATCTGTCAATTTGAATGCATCGGTATCTTCTTCAGGTGAGTATGTGAAAGCCCCTAATCGGTCAAATCGGGCATCTTTCACAAATTCTATTATAGGTATAGGCGTTTAGTTATCCCTCCGAAATGCTCATAGATAAACGAATTGGTTCATTTAGTACCATCTTTTTCAGGAGCAAATCGAAGATTGTATCCATATTATTCCTTCTGTTGTAT